>OJDQ01000105.1_pt1 | contig 44082 bp, 33 predicted proteins | sample 1592851 | NCBI WGS metagenome assembly OJDQ01 (sample SAMN05416774, study PRJEB24817) | seawater metagenome | isolation source: Sea water | place: Canada:Atlantic | collected 2013-07 | reverse complement strand
ACCTACGACCTTCGGGTTATGAGCCCGACGAGCTACCAGACTGCTCCATCCCGCGTCTGTACTGGGTTGAACCGGACTGCGTGTTGCCCTGTACCGTTCAAGTGGTGCGTATTATACATAGGGTTTAGAGGTTAGCAAGGCCTGTTTGGCGAATTGTTTCAATTTTTTGACCAACCGGTTAAATACCCACCACAACGTTCACTTAGCATACTATTTACTACGATTTTAACTAAAATAGCGATTCATTTTTTGCGCCAGTCTAAAGTCCAGTTCGCTGAGACCGCCCACATCATGGGTGGTTAATCTGACTTCAACTTTATTATAAACATTAAACCACTCAGGGTGATGTTTGAGCTTCTCTGCCCAGATAGCCATTTGCGACATCCAGCCAAAAGCGCCGATAAATCCTTTAAAAGTAAACGTACAGGTAATCGCATCGCCGTCCCGTTGCCATAGGCAACCTTCTTCTGCAGTGGCATTTAATGCGGCCAGTTGTTCTGCGATTTGAGTTTCATTTAACTTGGCAGTCATAGGGTTTCCTTGTTTTCAATATACCTTCTTACCTTAACGAAAGTCACAAAGCGCTCAAAGGGCTATCACTTTTCTTTGTCTGAGAGGCTGTAAAGTAATCCATGCAGCAGAGTAATCCTTTCGTGTTATGCAGGAAAATTTTACTCACTGCTCTCTGCCCAACCCCTAAAATAAACTCATATAACTATTACTTTCAGTGGGTTATACATGAAAAAGCGGCTGGTACAATGCTTGCAATAGCCACTGCAGATCAAATTTTAGGTTACATTCAGGCGGTTTGCGGAGAATTATGAAAGCACTACATCTCGATACTTTTTGGCAACTGATTAATGAAAAGCTTGAGCGCTGGGTCGAAGCAAGTATTAAACACCTGCCTAATATTGCCGTGGCCATCTTTATTGCCATGGCCTTTGGCCTGCTGGCCAAAATAGTCGGAAACCTTGCTCACCGCGTTCTGTCACGCACTTTTGACTCCACGCAAATTGTCGGCTTGCTCACCTCCATCATTAAAGTGGCCATTGCAACCGCGGGCATTTTTATTGCGCTGGACTTTATTGGACTGCGGGGAACAGTCACCTCTTTACTGGCCGGTGCCGGTATTGTGGGCCTGGCCATTGGTTTTGCGTTCCAGGACATTACTGAAAACCTTATAGCCGGCATTGCAATGGGGGTGCGTAAACCCTTTCAGATTGGTGATGTTATCGAAGCCGAAGGGGTATTTGGCAACGTAGAGGCAATAAACCTTCGCAACACTCATGTAATGACATTCTTTGGCCAACGGGAAATCATTCCCAACAAGATTTTATTTCGCAATATTCTTACTAACTATAGCGTTAATGGCCATCGCCGGGTTGAAGTGCCGGTTGGGATTTCCTATGCGGACGATCCTCAGCAAGCAGCCGAAGTGTTAACCGAAGCCGTAAATGAATTTGACTTTGTGATCAGAAAAGAAGAAACCGGCGTGTGGGCTGAGTCCTTTGGCGACAGCAGCATTAATTTGCTGGTCTGGTTCTGGATCGAATACCCGGGCGAACCGGGTTTTCTGGCGGCAAGACATCAGGTAATCGTTGCCATTCAGAGAGCATTGAGCGATGCTGATATACTCATCCCCTTCCCTATTCGCACGCTGGATTTTGGTGCTAAAGGAGGCGAGAAACTCAACGCTATGCTTAACGATTCTGTTTTACCTCAAAGCCAAACAGATGACGGTGCTTCCCAGCCATCGGCTAGTGAAGACGATAATAGTCCTGGCGATGATAGTTAGAAACCAGTTTTAATTTTGTTTGGAGACATCCCATGAAGTTTCGTAATGTACGTCTTTTTTTATTCGGATTAATCGCTGTTGCCGGTATGACAACGGGTTGTGCAACGATGGAAGGACTCGGCAAAGATATCAAAAAAGCAGGTGAACAGCTTGAAGAAGCCGCAGACAAAAATTAAGGGAATTAGCAAAATTCTTATCGGTGTCCCAGCTGGTCTGACAATCAACCAATGTGATAGAAATGTTGATTTTCTATTAATAATGGTAATAATGACTGCAGTTAACTGGTTGGGCCACTTCTTACATGAATTTAAACCGAATCGATTTAAACCTGTTTGCTGTATTTGATGCCATTTATACCGCAGGTAATCTTACCAAAGCCGCTGATATCCTTTGCATCACCCAACCGGCAGTGAGTAACTCGCTGGCCCGGCTTCGTGATCTGCTTAACGACCCTTTATTTGTCAGAACAGGCCATACCATGAGTCCGACACCGGTGGCCCAAAATCTTATCGGCCCGGCCAGACAAGCGCTTTCGTTACTGCGCACCAGTGTACTGCAAAGCCGCGAGTTTAACCCTGAAGTCGCAGAGAAGACCTTCCAGTTCGCTTGTCGGGATCTCATTGAAGCCAGTATTCTTCCGCGTTTGATTGCTAAAATTGAAGCGCAGGCACCCGCTATCACCATAACTAACTATGATATTGATAAAAAGCAGGTAGTAAATGCCCTGGCCAGCGGACAGCTTGATTTCTATGCCGACAGCGAAACGCTTACCGAGCAATACCTGGCCAGACACAAAATCGCCGAAGACCGGCTGGTAGTGGTTGGTCGCCCGGAACATCCGGCTTTTGCCGACCCCATGTCAATGGAGAACTTTCTGGCTTATGGCCATATAAAGGTGAGCCAACGACCCGACCAGGCCAGTGAGGTCGATGTTGAGTTATCAAAACTTGGCCACCAGCGCCGTATTGCCATGCAAAGCCATCATTTTCTAACCATTCCCAGTGTGCTGGTGAAGACAGATTTACTGGCATGCTTACCCTCCCATCTGGCCAAGCACTATAATTTAGCCGTCAGCGAGCTTCCTTTTACCTTGCAACCTCTCGATTATTACGTTTACTGGCATGTCAGTGCCAATGAAGATCCGGCCCATCGCTGGGTTCGCCAGCAACTTATCGATATCGCTCAGGCATTCCTGACACCACCGTTAAATCAGAACGCCGCCTGAACTGTGGCTTAGGTTACAGCCTCGCTGCCCATCAGGCGAGGCTATTTCTCACTGTATAATGACCTCTCAGACAGCCAAAAAGCCCTTTTATGAGCATTTCGGCTAAGCTGGCAAAAAACCATTTATCCCTTACATTACATTAAGTTAAAAACCAACCAACACGACACCCCGCCACTTTACGTATTAAGATTCATAACAATGTATTATTCAAAGAATTTACCGCGGCGACTTACAAGGCTTTAATGAAATGGACAAAACAAACAACTGATTGACCACCTAACCTAATTTAAATTTTACCTTTCAAGGAGCTAACCATGTTGAAAATTGTTAAGACCTCTTTGTTTGCTTTAACTGCATCGCTGGCGTTTACGGGCACAGCGAGTGCTAATGTAGAAGAAGCTCTGGCCAATATTTGCACTATTGTTAGTGCCGATGATAAGGGCGAATTACGCAAAAAAATGCGTGCGGTTCAATCCGACTATCGCTTAAAGCTACACGATTACTACTCAGGCATTTCCTGTAACGGTCAGAGTCTGATCCGCACAGCATTGCAGAACAATGCGGTAGAAGTCGGTACCCTGCTGGTGAAAAAAATGCCTAGCCGAGAATTAGGCGAGCCGGAAAATGACGGCAAAACACTGCAAGCCTGGATTAATGAGAATGGTCTTCAGGATCATGCCATTGCCAAGGAATTAATGGACCGTCTGTAAGACGGCCACAGACCCCTTTTCATGTTAACCATGTAAACCGTTCAACATGGTTGCAGGGAATGTAGCAGTCCCCTGCATTTAGAAGGCGCCTCACGGCGCCTTTTTTCTTTTTTCATTTCAAGACATTGATTTTGCGCTTCTTTCTAAACTCTAAAAAGAGTATTCAAACGCATACCAATGTATCACCTTAGCTGTTTTAACCGCCTTATACTTTAGGTTTAATAGCATCATCGAAACGGAGCAAATAAAAATATTTGCCCTTAAGACTGCTAAAACTACCGAGGATTACCACCATGTTGAAATTTGCTAAAACTGCTGCTCTTGTATTAACGGCTTCTTTTGGAATTAACGCTACTGCGCACGCCAATGTTGAAGAAGCTCTGGCGAACATCTGCACTATCGTTAGTGCCGACGATAAAGGTGAACTGCGCAAGAAAATGCGTGCGGTTCAATCGGATTATCGTTTAAAACTGCATGACTATTATTCAGGTATTAGTTGCAACGGCCAAAGCCTTATCCGCACTGCGCTGCAAAATAATGCCGTGGAAGTGGGTACCCTGCTGGTGAAAAAAATGCCAAGCCGTGACCTGAGTGAGCCGGAAAAAGACGGTAAGACCCTGCAAGCCTGGATTAATGATAATGGCCTTCAGGATCATGCTATCGCCAAAGAAGTGATGGACCGTCTCTAAGACGTCAGACCCCTTTCATGATAACCATGTAACTTGTTCAACATGGTTGCAGGGAGCCTAGCAGTCCCCTGCATTGGAAAGGCGCCGAAAGGCGCCTTTTTCCTTTTCAGGCCACCCTAAAAATCTCTAATATATTGATTTTAAATACTTAATCAACCCATACGTAGAGTATTATTTTAAATACCAATGTATCAGACCTACTGTTTAAACGGGCATTAAATTTCGCTTTAATAGCGCCAACAAAACAAACAAAAATAGTAATTAACTTTAAGACTGCTAAAACGTACGAGGATTACCCCATGTTGAAATTTGCTAAAACTGCTGCACTGGTATTAACCGCTTCTTTCGGAATTAACGCTACTGCTCACGCTAACGTAGAAGAAGCGCTGGCGAACATCTGCACTATCGTTAGTGCTGATGATAAAGGCGAACTGCGTAAAAAAATGCGTGACGTTCAATCTGACTACCGTTTAAAACTTCGCGATTACTATGCAGGTATCACCTGTAACGGCCAGAGCCTTATCCGCACCGCGTTACAAAATAACGCGACTGAAGTGGGCACCCTGCTGGTGAAAAAGATGCCAAGCCGTGATTTAAGCGAGCCAGAGCAAGACGGTAAAACACTGCAAGCCTGGATTAACGACAATGGCATGCAAGACAACGCCATTGCTAAAGAAGTTATCGCCCGTCTTTAAGACTAATAACGAATTCATGATAGCCATGTAAACATTTCAACATGGTAGCAGAGCTCCGGGCTCTGCGGTGGGGCGCCTTAGGGCGCCTTTCCTTTTTTTGATAACTCACCATAAAATATACACTTGCAGCTATAACGTATAAACTCAAATACCAATGTATGATTCCCAGTGTGTTATCACATCTACAACTAAGGTGTAATGACCTGGTTGCTGACCGAGATCAAGAAAAGCGAGCATATTATGAAAATCAAAATCGTTACCCTTAGCCTGCTGACCTGCTGTTTATTTGCAGGCACAACCATGGCCAATGAGCATAATATCCAACCTGCTTCTGTTGACAGTGCTCCACAACTGATTAAAAAGCTACGTGCAGACTCCTCACGTTTGCCGGTTGACCAGTTACTCAATAAGTACATCAAAAAAAATAACCGGTCAGAAAATACTTTCACAACGGCGCCAGCGTTATCTTTGAACGGTGCTAATCAACAGCCGGGACAACAAGCCGGTCGGTAAACTACTACCCGGCCCCCCTGTACCAATTATTAGTTATCACAATTTATTGCATTCATTGACTACCCCTCAGGCCTAATTGTCACTACACTATGCGCCAATTACTGCCGATAGAAAGTCAGGGCGATCTATGCAACAACCTCAGTCTTCTCAATCTTCGTATCACTCACAAAAGCTTGTGCCGGCAATGTCATTGCTGGCTACCGCGATACTCTCTTCTTCAGTGTTTGCACAATCTTCTCCCACGACATCTGAGTCCGGGTTGGAAACCATTGAAGTTACCGCACAAAAGCGTTCGCAGAACTTACAGGAAGTGCCGGTAGCGGTTACGGCTCTTAGTGGTGAGCTGTTAGCGGAAAAAGCCAGTTTCGATATTTTTGACATCGAACGCAGTGTCCCCACCCTGTCAGCTTTTCAAAGTCAGAGCGCCACTAACAGCGCTTTTGCGATACGAGGCATTGGCACCTCCTCACAAAATTTTGGTTTTGAATCATCCGTGGGTTTGTATGTTGATGGTGTTTATCGCGCCCGCCAAAACTCGGTAATTAACGATTTAGTGGATATCCAGTCGGTGGAAGTGCTGCGAGGTCCACAGGGCAGCTTGTTTGGTAAAAATACGCCTTCCGGTGCGGTAGTTATTAATACCGTGAATGCCGATTTTGATGGCCGGGGCTTTTTTCAGGTCACTGCCGGCAATTACAATACGCTGAATATAAGCGGCGCTAAGTCGGTCACCCTGATTGACGACGTACTGGCTATGCGGGCGAGCGGCTTTACCGCACGCCGTGATGGTTGGGTAACCGATCAGACTCACCCCGGCAAAGAGCTTAACAACCGCGACCGCTCAGGTTTTCGTTTGCAAGCCTTATATACCCCCACGGATGCCGTATCGGTAAGGGTAATCGCAGACTATGCCGAGCTCGACGAGCGCTGTTGTGCGGCGCTCACCTGGCAGGGTAACGTTCAGGCAAACGAGATAGCGGGTAAGTATGGTACCGATAGCCTTATTGCGTCGCCATTAATTGGCGGCCGGGTTTTTAACCAGGCGCAGTATTTCGATTTCACCACGGCGCTCAGCACCTCGCCGCGTTCCGCCATGCAAGACCGGGGATTGTCAGCAGAGATCGACTGGCAAATCAGCGACACCTTGTCGCTGGTGTCTGTCAGTTCACTGAGAAAATTTGATAGCTTTGACTATATCGACTCTGATTTCTCCGATGGCGAGCTTTTATCGACCACCAATGACTCGGCCCAGCGCGCGGTGACTCAGGAGCTCAGGGTTCACTATACCTCGCCATCATTGTCTGCCATTGCCGGTGTCTTTTATTTCCATCAGCGCCTTGATCTCGATTTCAATAATATGATTGGCGGTGATTTTCCGGCCTTTTTTGCCACCAGCGCTGCCGAACTCCAACCTCTTATAGAAGGGATTAATACGCTCAGTACATTAAGCGGAGGCCTGATAGCGCCGGTAGCGCCCGCCACGCCGGGAGGCACCGATTTCCCGCACAGTGCCGATCAGACCCAGGACAGTTATGCAGTGTTTGCCCAGTCAGACTGGACGTTTCTGCCACAGTGGACCCTGACTACCGGGATCCGCTGGACCACCGAAGATAAAACGCTAAACGGCGAATTCAGCGAAATTGGGCCAGGTATAAATGGTTTACCTACTCAACCACAGGATATTCCTAACCCCTTTACCGCGGTACCGGCTTTAACGGATATCGCCACGGCGCTGGCCACTATGCAGATGCCCACTGCGGACTCACTGGCAGCCATCGCACCGTTTCAGACTCCGGGCTGGGGCTTTTACTTTCTTAATACGGCTTCCATTCTGCCGCGGCCGTCCATGCAGGAATCCTTATCCGATGATAATGTTTCCGGCACGGTTAAAATTAGTTACCAGCCCAATGATGAACGCCTGATATATTTGTCCTGGGCGAATGGCTTTAAGTCTGGCGGCATCAATACCGATCGCATAGCGCCTGGCTTCGACCCGGTTTTCAAAGCGGAAACTTCCCGGGCCTGGGAGTTGGGTGTGAAGCAGGAATTCCCTGCATACGATTTACGCTTTAATCTGGCCCTGCATAAAACGGATATCGACGACTTTCAGGCATCCACCTTTACCGGGACGGGCTTTAATCTGCAAAATGCTGGCAGTATCGGCACCAAAGGCGTTGAATTCGATTTGGTCTGGTTACCGGTTGCCTCTACCCAGATCTCATTAAATTTCGCTCGCACACTGGCCACCTTTGACGAGTTTGACAATGGCACCTGTTGGGTTGCCTATACCTGGCACACCGGCATTGACGATCCGGGCCGGCAAAACCCTGAAGATCCTTATTGTTCACGGGCCGGTGACAGGGTCGGATTTGAACCAGAAACCCGTTATACGCTGGGTCTTGAGCATTATATTGACGTCTTTAGCTTCCCCACCACGGTGCGCGTGGATTATCTGTACACCGGTGATCTCTTCATGGATGACACCAACGATCCCTATAAACACCTCGACAGCTTTGAACTGGTAAATGCCAGCTGGATGTGGGAAATGCCTGACTGGGACAGTCAGCTAATTCTGTGGAGTAAAAACCTGTTTGATACCGAGTATGTAGCGAAAAATGGCTTTGACGTGCCGGTTCAGGCGGGCAAGATTATGGCTTACCCTGGCATGCCACGCACCTGGGGCATTACCCTGAGAACCCAGTTTTAAAGACAGCCGTTGGTTACCCGGTGTTCCCTTTCACCGGGTAACTAATCCCTACTTCGCCGCTTTTTATTGAACGAGATCAAATCGTCTTTGCTCAGAGTCTGTATGCTACGGCTTATCAGGAACTATCCGGTTCCCATAACGATAAACAGATGAATTCAGGCTATGCAAACTATCGATTTTTTTGACCCGGCGCTACTTAACAAATACAACATCAATGGCCCGAGGTATACCTCGTACCCTACTGCTCTGGAATTTAATAGCGATGTGAGTGATGCAACCCTGCTAACGGCGGCACAAACCAGTCCGGCGCAGAATTTATCACTCTATGTGCATATCCCGTTCTGCCATTCACTGTGTTATTACTGTGGCTGCAATAAAGTGGTTACCCGTCATGCTGAAAAAGCCGACCGCTACCTGGATTATCTCAGCAAGGAAATCACCCTTCGAGCAGCGGCATTTGGCCACTACAACGTGAGTCAGTTGCATCTGGGCGGAGGTTCACCCAGCTTTTTATCGCCAGACCAGCACCGACGCTTAATGGCGCTGTTAAGAGACGCTTTTACGTTTAGTGAAGAGGCTGAATGTAGTATCGAAATAGATCCCCGCACGGTGGATACCGATTACATCAGCGAACTGGCCGCCATTGGCTATCGTCGCATCAGTATTGGCGTGCAGGACACCGACTTTAATGTGCAACAGGCGATCAACCGGATCCAGAGTACCTCGCATATTGCCGGTTTAGTGGAACATGCCCGAGAGGTGGGCTTTGCATCGGTTAATCTGGATTTGATTTATGGTTTACCGCATCAAACCGAAGAAACCTTCAAAACGACCCTGGCAGCGGTAAAAGCGATGGATCCCGAGCGGGTCTCACTGTTTAGCTATGCACATTTACCCGAGCGATTCGCCGCACAGCGTAAAATAAAAGAGCAATGGTTGCCTTCAGCAGAGCTTAAACTGGCATTAATGAAACAAGCCATGTCCACGCTAAGTGAAGTAGGCTACGAGCTGATTGGCATGGATCACTTTGCCAAGGCAGACGATGAACTGGCCATTGCCCAGCGTAGCGGTACACTGCACCGCAATTTTCAGGGCTATACCACCCGTGGCGATCTGGATCTGCTGGGATTAGGTGTCTCATCCATATCGGCCGTTTATAACATGTATGGGCAAAACCCTAAGACGCTAAATGATTACTACGCTGCACTCGATGAACCGGCTAACTTAACCACGAAAGGCGTATTACTGAACCGCGACGATATGTTACGCCGTCAGGTTATTATGGAACTGATGTGCAACCTGAACCTGGCTATTCGCGATATTGAGTCCGAATGGGATATCGACTTCAATGCCTATTTTGCCGACGCTATTAGCGCTCTGGACCCCTTTATCGATGATGGCTTGGTGTCGATAACCGCACAGCATATCAAAGTAGCGCCAAAAGCCAGACTGTTGATCCGCATTATCAGTATGTCTTTTGACGCTTATCTGGCTAAACAGGTTCATCAGCGGCGCTATTCCCGGGTAATTTAATTCGGCCGGCCAGGTTTTAGATAGTTGCCGGCAGGGTTCGCCACCAGAGCAGCATGGCATTGCTCCATAAGCTGATCCAAATTGTCACCGGAACTGCCATCACAGCTGGCAATCGACGATTTAAACCGGATATTCAACGGTAATTTAGTGCCACTGCTGTAGAGATAAGAGCCCATTGCATTATTGAGCTGGTCGGCAAATTCAAGGCCTTGCTTTTCGCTAACATTGGGTAAACTGATCGCAAACGTTGCACCACTGATACGGCAGCATTTAGTCAAAGGAATACTTAGCTGACCTTCAATGACCCGGGCAACAGCCTGAATCGCCAGATTGCCCTGATGGAAGCCCTGATGGATATTGATATCATTGATACCGGCAATTTTAATTATCAGCATCGAAAAAGGCCGGTTATTCATCTGGCAGTAATGCAAATGATCGCCAACTTCTTTTAATAAATAGTGTTCTGTTTTCATACCGGTTAGCGGGTCGTCGTAGCCCGTATGAAACATTGAATCGGCTACAATTTTACTTTTCAGCAGGTTCTCTGCTCGCTGCTTGAGCGTATTACTGATGACGGGTTTCTTAACAAAGTCATTGCCTCCGGCAATCCAGCATGCCTCCTGGATATTGCGCTCCACAGAAGCGGTAATAAACAGGATAGGAATTTTGACAAAGTTGTTGTTAGCACGCACTTTTTCACAAAATTCCAGGCCGGACATCTCCGGCATCTGAATATCCAGCACGATAAGGTCAACCGGATGAACTGCCAAAAAATTAAACGCTTCCTGAGCGTTTCCTGCTGCTTCACAATGACAGATGTCACTTAATACCGCGATTAACATTAATCGGGTAATTTCATCGTCATCGACAACCAGAACCGTGCATTGGTCGATATGTTTCACCGCGGTACCTCACAAACCACATTATTGTTAAGTTATATACACTCCTTTAACAAAGTGCTATACAACTTTAGTAGTCATTTTTTTGACACTTCGACGGTTAATTGACACACTATTATTAGCCTTCTTTAATAAATTGCTCCAGTAACGATATCAGATGCGGCATTTGACGTGATATCTCGTCAAAAAGGCCTTCTATCTCCCTCTTCGAGGCCGTCTGGGCCAAAGACTCCAACGCTGCCAGTTTATCCTGCAGGCTGGCTGCGCCAATTTCTGCGGAGTTGCCCTTCAGGGCGTGCGCCGTAAACCGCACTTTTTCCCTGTCGTCCGCGGCTATAGCCTGTTCTATCGCCGCCAGTTTTACCTGACTCTCATTGAGGTACATGGCCAGTAGTTTTTTTAACAGGGCTTTATTATCAGCCAGTCTTACCAGCGTTTCTTCACATTGCCAGAGCGTTTGTTCAGGCCGTTTCGGGTCCTGGTTTGGCTGCTTACCTGTATCAGAGTGCTCCATACAACGTTTGACTTTCTGAATAAATTCACCCGCCTCAATTGGCTTGGTAAGGTATTCATTCATACCGGCGTCATAACATTTTTCACTTTCGCCCTTCAGCGCATTGGCGGTCATTGCAATAACAGGAATATTGCGGTGTACATCACCTGCAGCGCCTTGTCGAATTGCTCTGGTCGCATCGTAACCGTTGAGCTCAGGCATGTTACAGTCCATTAAAACCAGGTCTGTGTCAGGGTTGCTGAGCAGTTGTTCGATAGCCACTTGCCCGTTAACGGCAGTGAGTACTTTGGGTCCGTAGGGTTCGAGGATAAACTCAGCCACCTGACGGTTAATTTCATTGTCATCAACAATCAGGAAAGTGTTGCGACTAAAATCGATACGTTCCTGTGATGGGTCATCAGCGATATCCGAGCTACGCCGGTTATCGGCGGATAACACCGTTGACGGCGTTCTTTTTTCTCTGCTGTCGATCACGTTAGACAGGAAAACGGAACGGTAGAGCGGCTCTGTCAGCACCGTTGCCTGAGGTAATGCTTCATCGACAGATGCCGCCCCACTCGCTATCACGAACAATACTGGCAGGCGCTCTTTGTCTGCCACCCAGCGCCGCCAGTTTGCCGTAAACGTGGCATAGTCAGGATTCGATTGATCAATGAAGACAAAAGCACAGGCTTGCACTTCAACAAGGGATACCGGCGCCTCAAGCGCCTCAGGTAAGGCGCCGTTACTAACCAATATTCGTCGCAGCACGGTTCCCAGCGTTTTATTATCAACCAGCATTCCGGCAACACAGCCTGCCAGTCTGGGCTGCGCCTGGGGCTCCCTGACCTGCCATAATTTAAGGGGCAGCCTGATGGTAAAAGTAGACCCTTCACCTTCCCGGGAACTCACTGTTATCGAACCTTGCAGCAAAGCCAGTATTTCCCGGCAAATGGACAGGCCTAATCCGGTTCCGCCATAGCTGGCAGCGATAGTTTCATCGGCCTGGCTGAACGCCGTAAACAGTTTTTCCTGCTGCCTGGGCGATATACCTTTACCGGTGTCGGTCACTTCAACCACCAGGCAGGCATCATCGCGTTCTACCTCACTCAGGCATCGTACTAATACATAGCCTTCGCTGGTAAACTTAATCGCATTATTCAACACGTTATTGATGACCTGTGAGAGTCGGTGTGGGTCACTGTGAACTAAACTGAAGTTCAGTTCGCTGGTATCAATGTAAAAGCCAATACCTTTTTGATTAGCCACTACCGACATGGTACTGGTGATCCCCTCAATCATGGCTTCAGGGTTAAAATTCCGAAAGTCCAGTTCCAGTTTTCCAGCTTCAATTTTAGACAGATCGAGAATATCGTTAATCAGTCGCTTCAGGGTGTCCACACTGTTTTCAGCCATAGACAGCAATTTAGACTGTTTCGCATTCAGCGATTCGCTTTTCAGCAAAGTGGTGGCGCCTACAATGCCGTTCAGCGGCGTTCGCATTTCGTGGCTGATTGTGGAGATAAAGTTTGTTTTTAGCTGGCTGAGCTGCAACGCTTCGTCACGGGTCTTTTTGAGTTCCTGGGTGCGCTCCTCCACCTGCTCTTCTAACTGACGGTTTGTTTCAGCGACGGTTAGCAGACTTTCTTTTTCCACGGTTATATCACGGATAACAATGGCGTAAGCGGCCCCAGCCTGGGGATTATCAAGAGTATTCACTTTACAGTAATACCACTTGCCGCTTGTCGTGCCGGTCGGCCGGTACCATTCAGCACCGTTGAGCCCTGTGCCAAGGTGCGCTTCAAACGACGCGGCAATCTCACGGCCACCCAGCCGGGTCAGTATGTCAGTCATTTTATGACCGCTTATGTCACTCTCCTGAAGTAAAAACATACGCTCAAATGCACGGTTATAGGTATTTACCCGCCAGTCACTTGCCACGGTAATGACGGCATCTTCTGCAACGTCTACCGCCGCTTTGGCTTCTTCTGCGACCACCAGGAGTTTTGCCAATCGTTTGTTGTTATTCCCCAGATACTCCAGCGCTAGCACCGCCAGGATCAGCACGGCGGCTAATCCCGCCAGAGACTCAATACGTCGGCCAATAAGCTGATCATGATAATAGTCATCATCAACCATGACATAAGCATGCAATACCCCGGCTTCACCAGGCGCGACAAAAATATCGACTGCTGAGCCCAATTCAGCGTCACCCGTATCGCGGTTAACGTATCGATGTAATCCTTTAATGTCTGAATCAACGGCTTGATATTCACTGGTAAAGGTGCGTTCAGGGGCCAGATCACGACTAAATCGTAGGGCTTGGTTGGGATGTTTAATAAAATAATATTTGTCGTCAGTGAGCACTATCGATAAATGCTGCCCTACCAGAACATCCAGTTCAGTGAGCACATGAGATACCGCAATATTGGCAACCAGCATGCCGATGAACTGGCCCTCCGACTCAATCTTCAGTGCCAGTCGCACCGTAGGCTGATGAGGGAAAGTGAGCCGGCCATTTTCACGGTTGAGGTCAATGTGCGATACATACAGTTGATCGTTAACCAGCGCTCTGGTTTGATTGAAGTAATATCGATCGCTTTTGGCTTGTAATTGGTGCTCTTCAACGGCAACTATTTTGCCGTTTTTGCGGTCCACACGAATGGTTTCGTTGCCTTGTGCATCCAGCAGCCTTAATTGAGAGTAGGCGCTGTTATTCTCCACAAAACTGCGAAATATATAAGTCAGGCGACTCAGCCATTGGGCAGTGGTGGTATTGTCCTGCGTGTCAATTCCGTTATTACTGAGGGCCCGGGTTAAGCCGCTAATTGGCGGTGTGGAGTACAAAAATAAAATGTCATCGCGATATGAGGCATATTCATTTTTTAACAACGCTTCAATTTCACTCAGGTTTATTTGCACATCTTCTAATACAGCCTGATTATAGGATGCCGTAATACGGTGATCGGCAATCATGGCAATAGCAACAACGATGAGCACGGCAATAAACGAATAAGCTCTGACTGATATTTTTTTCAAGCGTTGAAATCCTCAGGGGAAACCGCCCACTCTGAGCACCAATGACGAGTTGTTTTGTGGGTTAAGTTAATCCTAGTGTAAATCATCGTATTTACTAATCCGGGATGAAAATAATTCAGGGGAAATGAGGTTATAGGCCGCCATCAATTGTAAATTTTATGTAATCATGTACACTTTTAATAGCTTATATGGAATCAGAGACCAAAGCGCCGCGTTACAGATGACCGACACAGGACGTTTTTAGGGGTGAAGTAACGCTTAGCAGTAACCTTGCCGCCAGACTAACCATAAATGAGCAAGATAGTAGCATAATGACCCAATCCACGGCCTACACCACGCTGGAATCAACGGTTTATGCCAGCAAAAGTATCGCTGACTGTAAGGTGCTGGTTGTCGATGACGAACAGTCCAGTTGCTTATTAATTGCCACCATTCTTAGCGATATCGTACATTGTGACACATTGCACGACCCAACCAACGTGGTGGTTTACTGTGAAAATCAGCCACCGGACCTAATTCTTCTCGACATTAATATGCCCGGCATCAATGGTATTGAATTGTGTCACCTACTCAAAAACAACCATAAAACCTCCGCTTGCCCAGTCTTGTTTATTACAGGGGATGGCAATGCAGATACCCAGAATCAATGCTGGCAGGCAGGCGCTTCCGATTACATCCGCAAACCCGTGGTGGCCTCAACTCTGGTGCATCGGGTAAAGAACCTTTTGCAAAGTAAACTGCGTCTGGATTTATTAACCGAGCTGACTTTCAAAGATCAGCTAACCCTGCTGTATAATCGCTACTACCTGTTTACCGAGATCCCAACGCTGCTTAAACGGCTGTCACGAGACGGCAAATCGCTGGGTGTCATCATGCTCGACATAGACTATTTCAAAGGTTTCAATGATCGCTATGGTCATGTTGCCGGTGATAAGTGTTTATTCGAGGTAGCACAAACCCTCAAAGAGCACCTGCCGCGACCCCAGGACAGTATCGTACGCTATGGCGGTGAAGAATTTACTGTCTTTTTACCTGACATCCCCCTCAAAGCTGCGGGATGCTTGGTCAAAGCCTGGTGGAGGCTGTGCGGAAACTGGCCATTGTTAATGAAGCCAGTCCGTTGGGAGTCGTCACCATCAGCGCCGGTTACGTGGTAACCTCAATCAATAACGTGCAGACACTGGAGCATCTGTTAAATGAAGCGGATTTGTATTTGTATGAGGCCAAAATGGCGGGAAAAGCGCAGTTAAAAGGCGCGACTACTGACCAGGGAGAAGTAGCGTCGTGATCGGGTGCACGCCTTTCACACCAGGGTTTGCTGACCACTGAAATAAGCCCATACACGGCGTCCGACCGACAACAACTCACACTGCGGGTTGTAGTTATCAACCAAAGCCGACAATCGCTGGCCACCGCAATCAATTATCACCACATTTTGTGTGGCCGAGTAAGCCCGAAGCGCCATAACCCTCCCCTTCAGACAGTTAGTTTGCAGCGCTTCGCCCTGTTCAGTTGCCAGAGTGATCGCTTCAGCGGGCAACAATAGCCTTATCGGGCTGCCGGACTGAGCGTCGCTTTCATCACTTACCCGGACATCCGTCTGGTCGATGAGCACACGACTGACGCCACCTTTGTGTTCCCACATAACACCCTGCAGCACGCTGATCAACGGCAAAACGGTCGTGCTCAAGTCTGAATATTCGGGATTTAACAACTCGCTAAGTGCACCGCAGGCAACCGTGCCTCCGTTTTCAATCACCGCAAGATGATCGCAGCAAAGAATGATCTCATTAATATCATGGCTGACCATGAGCACCCTGGTGTGCTGACCAAGGAACACCCTGAGCTTCTTCAAAATACGAAAACGCAGAGCGCGATCCATGGCACCAAAGCTTTCATCCAGCAATAACAATCGGGGATTGGCCAGTAACGCTCTGGCCAGCTTTACCCGTTGCAGCTCACCGCCCGACAACTCGGTGGTGTGGCGCAGTAACAGGGCCTCACACTCACAAAGCGCCACAATGGCAGCTATGTTAGTGAGCTGCTGGTTATAGCGGGCTACCAGTTCAAGGTTGTCGGCCACGTTAAGTGCCGGAAATAACGGCGTTTGTGCACTGACCAGAACGGTGTTTCTGGCACTGCTCAAGTCGATATCCTGCCACTGTCCCTGCACCTTAGCTGACGGGTCGAAGCCTGCTAAAGCCTGCAATAACGTCGACTTACCCGCGCCTGAGTGGCCTGCCAGACCAAACCAGGCGCACTCAGCAGTGGCGGATAACACCACATCAAGATAAAACTCGCCGGCCTGCCCCCTTACATGACATTCCATTTGAGCCTCCGACGTCCCTGCAGCCAGTAAAGTGCCATCAGCAAGCACAAAGAAAAAATTAATAAGGTTGCGGCCAGCTGATGAGCGCTGCCATAATTTAGCGACTCTACCTGGTCGAACAATGCGATGGAAACAACCCGGGTTTGGCCTGGAATATTGCCGCCAATCATCAGCACCACACCAAACTCGCCCACCGTATGGGCAAAACTTAACCCTGCAGCGATCAGCAAACCAGGCTTAATGGCCGGCAACCAGACCTTTACTAAACGCGCAGACCAGGGCAAGTTGAGCATTTTTGCGGTGTGTAAATAATGGGGATGAAATTGGCAGAAACTGGCATATAACGGCTGCACTGCAAACGGAAAGGAATAAATAACTGAGCCCAGCACCAGCGCTTCAAAGGTAAAAGCAAGCCGCTCCCCAGTCATCGTTAGCCATAGCTCGCCAACCAGGCTATCGGGCGCAAAAGCCAGCAACAAATAAAATCCCAGCACCGTGGGGGGCAGCACCAAAGGTAATGCTACACAAGCCTGAACCACAGCTTTGAAACGACTGTTCCAACGGCTTAACCACCAGCTTACCGGTATGGCGACCAGCATCAGCAGTAACGTCGATAACCCTGCTAATTTCAGAGTCAGCCAAATTGCCGGGAATTCCACGTTTAATCACTACCTTCTGACAGATGCGGATCCAGCGGCGCATATCCGGCCGCAGACAACTTTAACTGCACAGGCTGGCTACGCAGGAAATCCACCAGCTGGCTGGCGGCGACTGCCGCATCGCCGGTACCGGTAACGGCCACTTGTTGAATAATCGGCGCGTAGTCTTCGGGTACCCGTTTACAGGCCAGCTCGTAAGTGACACATTGAGAAGCCGCTATCAACGCCACATCCACATTACCGGTTTGCCAAAACTGCAATGTCTGCTGAATATTGGTGCCCCGAATCAGTCCTGCGGCCAGCGTTTCCCATAGCCCCGCTTGCTTGAGCAACTGTCTGGCAGCGCGACCATAAGGCGCTGTTTCTGGTTCAGCGATGGCGACCCGTACGCCGGCCGCGGTTAACCTGGGATCTGAAATACCCTCGACATCACCCACCAGCGCCAGATGACCAATGGCATAGGTCTGCACCGCAGACGCATTCACCCTGCCTGAGGCAATTAAAGCCTGAGGACGTTTACTGTCGGCCGATAGAAATGCATCGTAGGGTGCACCGTGTTGGATCTGCGCAAATAATGCTCCACTGGAACCAACGCTTAAGCGCACATTTATTCCCGTTGCGGCCTCAAATTCGGGTAGCAGCTTTTGCAGTGGCGCCGCAAAGTTTGCCGCCACCGCTACATTGATGGAAGAGGCGGCCAATACGCTGGCAGGCGCACCAATAATCCCCAGTAGCACCACCAGGTGCAGAAATATTCGGTTCATGGCTGACTAGTTGTCCTTATCGTCGGTCAGCCAGCGCATGGCGGCATCACTGTCTGTTCCCTTGGCTGCCACCCAGGTTGGCGAACCGTCCGCCCATTCCTTTTTCCAAATAGGCACCGATTGCTTGAGCATATCCATCATATACGAGGCCCCATTAAAGGCGTCCTGTCGATGTGCTGCGCAGGTGCCTACCCAGACAATCTGCGCCTGGTTTTCCAGGCGGCCCACGCGATGGACAATCCCGGCATTGGCGAGATTAAAGCGCGTGGTCGCCTCATCCAGCAGACGTTGCAGCGCAGCCTCTGTCATGCCCGGATAATATTCCAGTTCGATACCATCGATTGCGCCGTTGGCGTTATAGTCTCTCACCCGTCCGGTAAAGGTCACCACAGCGCCCGACTGACTGGCCTTATCGTGTTGGCACAGCTCATCAAAAAGTGCCTGTTGACTGAAGTCCGCTTCGATGACCCGCGCAAACATCCTAACCTCCGGTGACCGGTGGAAAGAAGGCCACCTCATCCTGCTCCGACACGGTCGTAGCGCCGTCACACAGTGTTTGATTACAGGCACATAACACATTCACCGACAGGGCTTCCTGCCACGACGGGCCTCTGGCCATTAATGCCTGACGCACGCCCTCAACGGTGGCATTTTCCGGCACTGCCATTTCCACCGACGCCGTCCCGGTTAACTCTCGGATCTGAGCAAAAAACTTAACCTTCATCACGACTCCACTGACCGCTCTTGCCGCCCTGCTTATGCAACACGCGCACATTGGTCATAATCATAGCCGGATCCACCGCCTTGCACATATCAAACAAGGTCAACAGCGCCACATTAACGCCGGTCAGCGCTTCCATTTCCACACCGGTCTGACCGTTCAGTTTGCAACGGCAACGGGTAATAATCCGGTTATTCTGCTCGTCCAGAGTGAACTCAATATCAACCTTACTCAGGGCTAAAGGGTGACACAAAGGGATCAGGCTGGCGCATTGTTTTGCCCCCTGAATGCCAGCAATTCTGGCCACTGCCAACACGTCGCCTTTGGCGGCGCTGTTATTTTTCACCTGCGCCAACGCCTCGGCACTTAAATGCAACTCGCCTTCGGCAATAGCTTCACGGGTCGTCACCGCTTTACCGCTGACATCCACCATGTTGGCTTCACCTTGCTGATTCACATGAGACAATTGCATAACTAATGTCCGCCTTTTAAATGTCCAACAAAGTTACACGGCTTAAAGCTGGCGTCTAACTGCGAACGAATAATCCCCTGCCAGGCCGTTTTACAGGCACCGGTAGACCCTGGCAGGCAAAAAATCACAGTACGGTTGGCAAAGCCGGCCAGTGCCCGCGACTGAATGGTAGAAGTGCCAATTTCCTGATAACTCAAATAGCGAAACAACTCACCGAAGCCGTCGACGGTTTTATCAAACAACACGCTAAGCGCTTCAGGGGTTGAATCACGGCCGGTAAAGCCGGTACCGCCGGTCACCAGTATGGCTTCCACGCCAGGGTTGGCTATCCAGGCCGACACAATGGCCCGCTGCTGATAGATATCATCGATAACCAGCGCGCGTTCGGCCACTGAATGGCCGGCCTCAGTAACGGCCTCAACCAGATACTGCCCCGATGTATCGGTCTCCAGCGTACGGGTATCGGATACGGTTAAAATTGCAATTGCCAGTGATTCAGAAGCGGTAGTCATGATGGTCCTTAAAAATCTGCTGCGACAGGACTGTCGAATTGGTACATTATGCGTTGAAATATAACAGGATAAAAGTCTAACCATGGCAGAGACACTCAGCTACGCCCAGGCGGTCACTTATAATCGCCATATTGTGCTGCCCCAGATTGACCTTCAGGGCCAGGAAGCACTGCTAAATGCCCGGGTGCTGATCATCGGCAGCGGCGGGCTCGGCTGCCCGGCAGCACAGTTATTATGCAGCAGTGGCGTTGGCCTGCTGACCCTGGTTGATGATGACAAGGTAGCCGTATCGAACCTTCCCAGGCAGTTCCTTTTTAGCCGGGCTCAGGTCGGTCAGTTTAAAGTTTACGCCGCCCGGGACAGACTGCACGAGTTGAACCCGGACTGTCAGATTAACGCTATTAATACGCGTCTTGATGATGACGCTCTGATACAGCACATCCGTGAGCACGATTTAGTGCTGGACTGCACCGACAACCCGGCCAGTCGCAAACAAATTAACGCCTTGTGCTATCAGCAGCAACGACCGTTAATAAGTGGCGCGGCTATTCGCTTTGAGGGTCAGTTATTAATGGTTGATCCGGTTAATCGGAGTCCTTGTTATCAGTGTATTAGCCGTCTTTTCACCGAACAGGCGCTGTCCTGTGTGGAAGCCGGTATCTTTGCTCCGGTCGTTGCCGCCATCGGTACCCAGCAGGCCCACGTAGGCTTATTGTGGCTGATGGGCAAAAAGGTGCTGCCCGCCGGGCAGTTACTGACCTACGACGGCCTTACCCTTACCTGGCAACAATTTAATGTACCTACCGACCCGCAGTGTGCAGTTTGCCAGCCTGAAACAAAATAAAAAGTAACCCATCGCTATGCTCAATCAGGTAAATAAGAAACATATCCGAGTCGCCCAAAATGCCTCAGGCCGGAGCATGAATGTTCCCGTGTATCATATCAAGGGCCAGCGGCCTGGGCCTAAGGTGTATATTCAAAGCTCAATTCACGGTGCCGAGGTTCAGGGCAATGTGGTGATCTACCACCTTATCCAGTGGCTGCAGGCCATGCCCCTATGTGGCGAAATTGTGCTGGTACCAAACTGCAATCCGGTTGGCACGAATATAAAAGCCGGTGAATACACCCTTGGCCGGTTTGATCCGGTTAACGGGACTAACTGGAACCGGGGCTATTACTATGATCCCGGGCAGGTAGATGCCTTCATCAATACCGTCACGGCAGAAGAGTCGGTCGCCTCCATCAAACAGCGGTTTCGCGAACATTTAAGCACTGCCATTGCCGGTAAACTGGCTAGTCCGTGGGGACTGGGTCTGGCTCAACAGCTCAACCTGAGGCTCCAACAACTGGCTCTGGATGCCGACTTTGTGCTGGATTTACACAACGGGCCGGTATCAACCCGCCACATCTATATTCCCGACTATGCCCGTGAGAGCGCTAAAGCATTTAACTTTCCGCACTGTATTTTCATTCCTAATGTCTTTGCCGGTGCACTGGATGAAGCCACGTTTTGCCCGTGGTGGACTCTCACCGATCGTCTTAATGAACGGGATAACCGCGATATCGATTTTGGCATTGAGGCGTTTACGCTGGAAATGGGCAGTCAGGAAGTGATTGATTTTGCCGAAGGTGAAATCGATGCCCGCAGCATTATCAGTTATCTGACCGTGAAAGGCTTATTACCCGAAAGTCAGGTGAGTCCGGCAGTAATGGACCGCATTGGCGTTATGCTGAGCGATTACAAAACCTTATTTACCGGCTGGGGCGGCATGGTGGAATATTGCGCTCAGCCTGGCCAGCACGTTAAACAGGGCGAGTTACTGGCTCGCGTACTGAACATCGACGAGCTCGACAATGACAACGGAAGCCACGATATTCTGGCGCCCTGTAATCTGATCCCTATGCTGCATTTTCCTTCGGCATCAGTGCTCAGTGGTACCCAGCTGTACAAATGCTTCACCGAGTACTTTTACCTCACCCAACAGCAGGATGCATAAAAAAAGAGGGCTAAAAAGCCCTCTTTCACTATACCTAAATCGCCGGATCAGATTGGCGAACCCGGTGGCAATGGCTTCACCTTGAAGTCCATCTGCCAGTCGCCGGTCTCAAGGTAATGATCCAGATAATGCTCCAGTGCCCGGTAACCCGGCACCTCATCTTCATCTTCCAGCCATTCCGTCAGCGTCATCAGTTCGGCGGTGATCGCCAGCTTCACTTCCGGTGAGGTAGCGTCATTTTGCAGCGACTGCATCACACTTTGTAACGCCACCATTTGAAGTCGCGCCACCAGATTATCACTGGGTTCCGGCTGACGATAAAAATGGACCGAGAAAATCTTGCGGATCAAGTCATCCACTCCCGGAATACTGGCCTGACGACTGTGCTGATAAGCCAGACGATTTAACCGTTCGGGATGTAACAGCAGTTCCAGACTAAATGCCGCGGCGCTTTCTGCAGCAGAAATGGGGTCGAACACCCGGCCTAACCGGCCATTAAATTGCTCGCGGGTTTCGGCTTCAGCAAAAGTAGGCGGGGGTATCAGGCCTAACAATTGCTCCGGCATTTTAAGCACTTCAGCACTCGACGCATCAATCAAGCGCATCATGGCCTCTACCTGGGTTTCTGACGGCACCAGCTTCACGCCCATGGGCTTATCCAGATCGCCCTTATTCTCGTAAAAATACTGAATACCGCCGACCTGCTTAGCCACTGCTTCCAACTGATAACGGTGTAACAGATAAACCGGTACCAGCGCATTTTCCAAAGAGGATAAACTGCTACCTTTAGCAATCGTGTTCAGTCCCATGTTGGACAGTGCTATGTCCCGAACCTGCAACAGATGATCGTATTCAGCCAGCGGGTTCGTTCCGTTGTCCCACATATGGCCATCGGCAGAAGCGTGACGAGAGGCTCTGGCATCGGCATCAGACTTATAACTAAGACCGGCTTCACGCGCCGCGACTACCATAGCCTTGAGCGCCTTTTCAGCATCGCTGTTTTCGGCGAAGTCCTGGTAACCATAAGCAATCACATAATTATCCCACTCCCCCATGCCGGTGTCGTAGGCATTAGCCAGCGACAGTTTATTGCCGGCGATTTCGATTTTAGGGTGAGGATAATCCATCACCGACTCACGACCGTTTTCACTGGCGGCAAAATTATGGGCAATGCCCAGCGTATGACCCACCTCGTGCGCAGACAACTGGCGAATTCGCGCCAGCGCCATTTCTTTTTGTGCGGTGGTCACTTCACTATCGCCGCTAAACGGACTGGTTAATCCCAATGCAATCAGATAATCCTGACGTACCCGTAATGAGCCGAGGGTTACATGGCCTTTAATGATTTCACCGGTGCGCGGATCAACCACCGAGGAGCCATAAGACCAGCCTCGGGTGGCCCGGTGTACCCAGTTAATCACGTTATAACGAACATCCATGGGGTCGGCATCTGCCGGTAACACTTTAACCTGGAAAGCCTCTTTATAGCCGGCCGCTTCGAAGGCCTGATTCCACCAGCTTGCACCGTCTTTCAGCGCACTCATCACTGGCTCCGGAATACCCGGATCGAGGTAATAAACGATCGGTTCAACGGCTTCACTGATGGGGGCTGAAGGGTCTTTTTTAGCCAGCCGGTGGCGACGAATATAGGCCTGCTCCAATGGTTCAGTTATAGGCGCCGAGTAGTCCTGCCAGCTGTGTTTCCAATAACCGGAAAACGGGTGGAATTCGCGGGGCTCATAACCTGCATCGGGTAAGGCGATAAAAGAGTGATGCATGTGTACGCTAACGCTGTCGGCATCCGGCGTAACCTGCCGCAGATAAGCCCCGGTGCCTTTACCACCAAAGGTAATTAATGCTTCCAGTTCGGTATTTAACGGAAACGCTTTGGTCCGCGGTAAATAAACGCCACTGCGTTGCGGATCAGCCTTAAACGCGCCCTGCTGGCGGGCTTTCAGACGTTCGGCCACGCCGTGGATATCACTGAGTAACTGACTGGTATAGTCAATTAAAACGCTTTCATCATCGTTAGCCACAATGGTAAAACCGGCAATCACCGAGTCGGCGAACGCCTCATCAATACTGGCTCGCTCGGCAGCATTATCGGCACTGGCCCGGTATTCGGTGTTCAGCTGTTTGAGCAGCAATTTATTACCATATTGCTCAAATTGCACCAGCCGAGTAGCGCCTAACTGCCCGCGATCCAGACCAATATCGTTAGAACCTACGCCATGGGGCAAACTGGACTGGAACAATAAAGGTTCATCCACGGCATTGATTTGCAGATAAATTTTATCATCGTCGTGGTTGTAATACACGGGGATAAACCCCGCCTGCTTTTGCATATCTTTGGTAAAGGATGCGATGGATTCAGCCCATACAGGCGAAATAACCATCATCGCCACACTGGCTAGCAAAACATGAACGCGCAACGGGATTCCCTCCGGATTCGAAATGATCATAAGTAAAACTTTACGCTACCCAAAGCAGGCGAATAAATCCAGTCGCGACTGACCAAACCGCCAGAACCACCGACCAATCACCCGCGCAGATATTTTTGATTTAACGCAAACATTATTTCGCAGCCGGGTCAGTTGTGATCTGGCTTGATCTGCATCAAGGAGCAATTTGCTGCCCCTCGTTACTCTGCTAAGCGATAGGCTACACTTAATAATGTTAACTGACGCAGAGATAGCATGGGTCTTAATTTTCAACAGCATGATTTTACCGACGCACAACGCGCACTGTTCGACCAACGTGTGCAGGCACAGTTGTGTGAGGTCAGACACGAGCTCACCCGCGACTGTTATAACAGCCAGGCAGTCAGCCTCGGTGCAGAGCTGGAGTTTTACCTGGTTAATCGCCAGTTTAACCCCGCGCCGATCAATGAAGCTATTCTCGATAAAGCCCGTATTAAGGGTCTGCAGGAAGAATTAAATCAATATAATCTGGAGTTTAATCTCGATCCTGTTGATGCAGCCGGCACCCCGTTTTCGCAGCTTCAGCAACAGTTGGACAAAGCCAGTCGCGTGGTCGACCAGACCGCCAGTCTGTTTGATGGACACGCCATGGCAATCGGCATCCTGCCCACCCTGGCCAGCAGCCATTTAACCGAAGATTACCTGACTAACCGGCCCCGGTATAAAGCCCTCACCCACGAACTCAGTGAGCAGCGCGGTGCGCCTTTTGATATCGATATTCACGGCCAGGATGTGGTGCGAACCACCTGTGACGATGTGACCCTTGAAGGCGCGAATACTTCTTTTCAGTTGCACCACCGCATTGCCCATGACCGGTTTACCGACTGCTATAATGCGGCCCAGCTGATTTCACCCTTAGTGCTTGCCCTGGCCGGTAATTCGCCCTTTTTCATGGGCAAACGACTATGGCAGGAAACCCGCATTGCTTTATTTAAACAAGCCATCGATTACCGCGATACCAATGCTACCCAATGGCGTCAGCCTGCCCGGGTGAGCTACGGCCATGGCTGGTTACGCAACGGCATTACGGATTGCCTGACCGAAAGTGTCGCCCTTTACCCTGCGGTATTGCCCGTCGTATCCGAGCGCTTACATGGTGACAGTAAACCTTTTGCCGAACTGAATTTACATCACGGTACGGTATGGAGCTGGAACCGCGCGGTGTTCGAACCGGGCGAGAATGGTCACGTTCGAATTGAATACCGCAGCTTACCCGCGGGCCCCACAAATCAGGATATGCTGGCTAATGCCGCGTTGCAGATTGGCCTGGTCGAAGCCTTGTCCGATCACATTGAAGACTATCTGCAGCGCCTGCCCTTTCGCTATACCGAATATAACTTTTACCGCTGTGCTCAGTCAGGCCTGAATGCACACATCCTGTGGCCGCAAAAATATCAGCATCAGCTCAAGGAATACAAAGTCACCGCTATCCTGTCAGATTTAATTGGCAAGGCAGATGATGGACTGGCGAAGATTGGTGTGAGCCGGGAAGAGCGGGATCATTACCTGGGGATCATTGAACATCGTCTGGCTGCACGACAAACCGGCGCTCTGTGGCAGTTGAACACGTATAAAACCTTGATGAGCCAATATCCTGAATCCAAAGTACTTAGCGAACTGTGTCGCCGGTACTATCAACTGAGCCACAGCGGTGAACCTGTGGCCTATTGGGAGTAGCAATGGGAACTGCCAGATTAGCCACACCCGTATTACCCGGCTTTAAAATACTGCACGCACCGGCGCCGCAGCAAATTCCCGACTCCAGCGTGAGTTTTCTGCAGATGCTGGGAGGCCCGGCGATTATTTTTATACCCGGCCGAACCCGCAGGAAACGAGCTATCACAACGCTGTTACATGGCAACGAGCCATCCGGCTTTCAGGCCTTGCACCGCCTGCTAAAAGAAGGTTTTAAACCCTACGCCGACACCACTTTTATTGTGGTCTCGGTTGGCGCAGCCCTGCACGAGCCATTATTTACTCACCGGGCTTTACCCGATGCCCGGGATATCAATCGCTGCTTTAAACCTCCCTATAATGATGCGCCCGGGATGTTAGCCAAGCAGGTACTTGATTATCTGGTCGATTTAGCCCCGGAAGCCATCATTGATGTGCATAATACTTCCGGCAGTGGCCCGGCATTCAGCGTTTCCACCCGACTGGGCACGCAGTATACAGCGCTGGCTTCACACTTTACCCGCTGGTTTATTCATACCGATATCGAGTTAGGCTCACTGATGGAAGTGCCTTTTTGCTGCCCCATCGTAACCATTGAGTCTGGTGGCGCCATGGATGAACTGGCAACGCTGAACGCTTATAACGGATTACGTTCCTATCTGGCAGCAGAGGATGTCTTTATGCCACGCCAGGACGTTGAGCTACTGGAACAGCCCAAGCGCCTGGAAATTCATCGTCAGGCGACACTGGCCTATGCAGAAAGGCCGGTTTTCGGTGCCAATGTCACCATCCGTCAGGATATCGAACAACGCAACTTTGGCCTTACCCGCCCCGGCGAGGTACTCGGCTGGCTCGATCATGCCCGACTTGAACACTTCAGGCTGGCCGGTCAGCAGCCTCATGAGTACCTGAGCGATTATTTTTGTGCTGATAACAACGAACTGACCGTCACCCGTCCGCTGAAATTCTTTATGGTGACCACCCGCAGTGACATCGCCAAGTCAGACTGTTTGTTGTACTTTGTGGATATCAATAATCAACTGACCAACTCCAAACGTCAGCAACATCTCAGTGAGGTCCCGCTTAGCGACTAGCGCCAATCGCCTCAGCCAGTAACCGGGTTAACCCCGTTTTACGCTGCTGACGACGGGCCACTACGTCCTGCAGAATAGCCTGACTGGTGACCAGCACCGCGCCGGTTTTGGCCCGGGTCAGTCCGGTATACACCAGCTCCCGGCTATACAGATTTGCCGCCTGACGGGAAGGCGCTTGCGGAACCAGCAGCAATAAGCGGCTGAATTCAGAGCCCTGAGATTTATGAATTGTCATCGCATACACGGTTTCATGCTGGGGTAATCGCATAATAGGGATTGCCCGGTACGCTCCATCCTGCGCAGCAAACCAGGCTTTGAGCACACCGTTTTCATCAGGCCACAGCAGTCCGATATCACCATTATACAACCGCTGACCGTGGTGGTTTTCAGTGATCATGATCGGGCGACCCCGGTAAAAGCCCCGGCTATTTCCCGGCGACAACAAGCGTTCAATGCGCTGGTTTAGTCCCAGCGCTCCCCACTCTCCCTGCCTGAACGGTGTTAACCAGCGGGAGGCTTGTAAACGGGCCATGGCAGCAGGCAATGAGTCGGCCTGACTAATGGCACCGAACCAGTTTGTCGCCAGTGACTCAAAGTGCGTTTCAAGGGCGCTAAAACTGCTCGTAGCAACCCCTTCAACCTGCTGAGTCTGACCGGCATCGACCTCATCCAACTGCGCCCAGACCGCGTCAATAGAGCCGTTATTCATTGCCCTGGCAACCTCGGCTAACTGGCCGCTGAAGCGTTGTGCGCGTTGCAAGGCAAAGTGCATTGCCGCTGGCCGGTTGTCGTGAGTTACCGGCAACGGCGGCAAGTGAGGACACAACGTAGCAAACTGTTGCGCCGATGCCTCATCAACGCTTTGTGGTGAGGCTGAGTCCAGCGCAGCAATAATATCACCCAGTACGTTGCCGGCTTCAACGGAGGGTAACTGTTTCGGATCGCCAACCAGTATGACCCGAGTGTGTGGAGCAAGTGCCCTGAACAGGCGGGTCATTAAGGCCAGGTCAATCATTGAACTCTCGTCAACAATGATCACATCTGCCGGTACCGGGTTCTGCTGATTAAACCGGCTCTGAATACCCCAGCGTGGCATGCCCAGCAACCGGTGCAGTGTCATGGCAGGCTGCTGCATAGCAGTACTGTACTGCGCAAGCGTAGGATGACTGGCAAATTGTGACAGTGCGGTATCCACCGACTCGGTAAGTCGCTGTGCGGCTTTGCCGGTTGGTGCCGTCAGCACCACATTTAACTGGCCTTGCCAGGCAACCTGCAGTGCCATCAGTAACCGGGCGACAGTGTAAGTTTTACCGGTCCCCGGCCCACCCGACAACATTGCAAAAGCACGATTAATACACAGCGCTGTCGCCACCTGTTGCCAGTCCTGCTCATCACCTTGAGAGGTTGAAAATAAACTGGGCCAGGCCTGCAATAAGGCTGATATCTGCCCGGATGATAACGGCTCAGGCTGACTGCGAACTGCAATACTGGCCACCAGTTGCTGTTCAAATTGCCAGTAGCGAGCCGTGTACAATCGCCCGTTATGCCAGTGTAAACGTCCGCCAAGCTGCGGCTGACTCACCAGGGCTTCAACTCGGGACTCAAGCGCCTGCAGTGGTGCAAAAGTAAAGCCCGAATCCACCTCATCGGGGTGTTCGAAATAATGCTGACCGGCCAGCTCACTGACTATAAGACAACTGTTACCCAGGCGCTGGGCCCGACTCAGGGCCAGTAACAAACAAAAATCATTGTCATGGGCGCTACCAGCCAGTTGCGTAAGCTCCCTGGCAAAAAAATAATCGATGGCTTCAATTTCTGCCAGCCGGGCCGTACATTGAGAAAAACTGGCAAACATCATGGCGTCTCCTGCAGGACTTTACCGGTTAGAGCCAGTTCCATTTCGCTGATCAACGCCGTCGATAAAGGATGATAAAAGATCCCGCTACCGAGCGGAAAATCGGCGCACATGCCGCGCAAATAAAAATAAGCCACGCCGCCAAAGTGCAGCGCCGGATCGTAGTCTTCGATACGCTGGGCTAAAAAGCGGTGCAGTGCCACACTGTAAATCAGATACTGCAGGTCGTAATAATGTTGCTGATTGTTTTGGTTAAGCTTATCCGGCTGATAGTCCTGAGGACTGTCACCCAGCATGGTTGACTTATAATCGGCCACAAAATAACGGCCCTCAACACAAAATATCAAATCAATAAAACCATGCATCATCCCCTCCAGTCTGACACCTTCAAGTACCGCCGGCAGAGCTTCGCTGCCATGGGAGCAGCGATGTTGCTGCAATATCCGGCCAATAGCCCGGCGATTGGCATTATGTAACGGGAAGTAAAACTCGGCTTCACGAAGTGTATCCGTCATGGGTAAATCAGCAAGCGTCACCGGCGCAACACCGGGCAGTGCCAGAGGGGTGGTCAGCACTTCATCGAGCCAGACAAACAACGCTTCATGGTCCGCTTCGGCTATGCCATAACGCCTGGCCACGGCAGTGCCCGTTTCCGCCCAGTCGGGTGCACTGAAGTCGGTCACTTCGAGCATATCGTGCAATAAGTTACCACTTTGCGCACCCGCCTTTAACTGAAACCGCAGCGCGTCACTTTTCGCTGCAACCGGCAGGTTGCCGGATTCTGCTGGCAGCGCTTCGGCCTCGCGGTGACGGAACGTGGTATGGACGGCCTGACGGGTGAGTGCAGAAAAAGAGTACAGCCGCCAGTTATCTTCCAGGGTTCGCTCAAACTCGTCGCACGCCAGTGCTACGTCATCCTCCCGTGCTGCAGGCAAGGCCACTTTCGCTACGTGACTAATTAAAGCAGAATGGCCGGCGCCTTCCTGCAACAGCGCTTCAATGGCTGCCCGCCAGTCATCAAAGTCGGCGCGTCGCACAATTTGCCCCAGTGCTGACTGGTCGCTGAGTTTACCCTCACCCACGCCCAGATAGCAGCGATGAGATGCCCGGGTGATTGCCACATATAATAAGCGCATGGATTCGGCCTCACCTTCACGCCGTACCCGTTCCAGAACATCAGGAGTGGCGCCGAGCGCCATTTGCTGAGCAGCACTTTGCGGATCGTAATAGCGCAGCACTTCTGACTGACTGTTACCAAACTTCACCGGGTCGCGGTATTCACTGGCAAAGGGTACAAATACAATGGGATATTCCAGCCCTTTGGAGCCATGCTGAGTGACAATCTGAATCAGCCGGGCATCGCTTTCGAGCCGTTGAATATGTTCCTGAGCCTGCTCTAGCTGACGCACCTGACGGTGTAACCAGTTAAGCAAATGGCCCGGCTGACGGTAAGTTCTGGCGGTATCTTCGAGCACTTCTGCCAGGTGTTGGTAGTTAGTCAGACTACGCTCGGCTTCTTTGCGGTTAGGCAGATAGCTGTTTTGTAACATCGCCAGCAGCAATGCCATCACGCCACGGCGTGCCCAGATTTCCCGCCACTGGGCAATTTGCAACAGCAGCGCGTCCCAGTCACTGGCGTATTCATCGGTCAGCAACGTTTGGATCTGGTGCCGATTAAGTCCCAGTAAAGGACTCGCGATGATACCGTTAACCAACCGTAAATCATGAGCATGCCAGATGGCATTCAGCACCATCAGGGTGTCGGCCGCTTCCGCACTGGCAAACAGACTGTTGCGATTAGACAGATACACCGAAGGCAGCCCGGCCGCTTGCAACGCGCCCTGCACGATGGTGGCTTCAGTACCGGTCTGAACCAGAATGGCTATATCTGCGGGCTGTACCGGTCGCTCACCGAGTTGCGCCTGAGCGAGCAAACGCACCACTTCTCTGGTCAGCTGTTCGGCCAGACGCTGGCGGGTGGCGCCTTTGCTGGCACCGTCCTCTTCATCAGGCTCATCGGCAATAAAGGTCAGAGCGCTGCGGTCTGAGGCCGGATCGACCAACGGTATTTTCGCGGCTTTTGCGCCGCTACTGGCTTTGACCGGCTCATAACGAATGCCGAAATTAAACAGATCACGGCCATCGGCGTTCATGGCCGCGCCCCAGAACAAACGATTGTAAGCATCGACCATGGGTTTCACTGAGCGCCAGTTAGTATCCATAACCCAGCGGTACTCGACTTGCTCTGCTGCCTGCAGATAGGTAAATATGTCGCCGCCGCGAAAGCCATAAATGGCCTGCTTCGGATCGCCAATCATTAACAAGGTAGTTTGCAGTTTTTGAGAGCTACCTTGTGGCGGGTACACATTGGCCAGAATATGATACTGGTCGGCATCAGTATCCTGAAACTCATCCACTAAAGCCACCGGATAGCGCAGGCGCAGCTGTTGGCAAAGTGGCGCCTCCGGACTGTCGATTTGCGCGGCCAGTAACCTGATCAAATCGTTAAAGTCGACGGTATTTAAACGCTGTTTTTGCTTAACAACAGCGTCACGCACAAATTCCACCGCCTCACAGACAACGGCATAGACCGGCGCTTTGTCTAATAACGCCTGGCGCGCTTTGGCCAACTCATCCACTGCCTTGTTCAAATCGCTGCGCAACACTTTGACCGGCTCGACTATTTCTTTCGCTTCGGCAATCCCTTCGCGTTTGGCCCGGTAGCGATTGCCGTTTATAAACTTACCCAGCTCCTCGGGAACGCTGGTTAACGGCCCGTTATGCAACCAGTCAAGGATCACCTGCCACTCTCTGGCCCGCTCTTCATCTTTACCGATCACGGCAGTTAAAAACAGCGATTCATTATTCACCAGCGCGCTATACAACGCTTTCGCCTGCGACTGATAGCGCGCTGACACCGTATCCAGTGCCGCATCGAACTGTGCAGTAATTGTTTGCTCTGATGCCCGATGCGGTGGACTGGCAAATTCCATCAGCGGCAAAAAATTGCTTAGCAGGCGCTCAGGTGTATGCCAGCCATGAGCAGCCAGCAGCGCAAAGGCCTCATCATCCCGGCTCACTTTACGGATAAAATCTTCACAGCCTTGTAAATACATTGCCCGGGTATCGGTTGCCAGCGCCAGTTCCAGTGGCGCTGCTGAGGTAAACGCCATATCCGATAACACGTTATTGCAGAAACTGTGAATGGTAAATACGGCGGCATCATCCAGCTCTAACAGCGCCGCCTGCAACAAAGCCAGGGCGTCCTCAACTGGCAGGCGGTCATACAGAACGTCGAGCACCGGATCGGCCTCAAACACCTCGTTGTGACTGCGGGCTTGCCAATATGCCAGGGCATCACGCAGGGTCCCTGCGATACGTCCACGGATCTCTTCGGTTGCCGCTTTGGTAAAGGTCATGACCAGAATTTGCTGCACCGTGAGACGTTGCTCAAGCAGGCAGCGTAAATAGATACGGGTAATATTAAAGGTCTTGCCGGTACCGGCACTTGCTTCTATCAGATGCCGCCCGCTAAGCGGTAAATTGATGACATCAAGCTGTTGTGCGGTCATTTTCTGCCCCTTTTAAAATTACTCAGGAAGGCACTGTAGAGGTCGGCTAAATGCCCTAAAGGCAACTGCGTAGCCGGCGGTATATAGTTGTAAAACCAGTTAAAATAACCGTTACTGCCAAGCTTGCTAAACGCATTATTCGGATCAGTAATGTCGTCCCACCGTTTGCTGATTTCATGACTTTGGAACCAGTCATCGTGGTCGGTGGTCATCCCGGCATATTTATAAAACGCTTCAGCAACGGCCAGATAGAGTAAACTCGGCCCTTGTTCAATTTGCTTGATTGCTGTCACCAGCCTGGTTAACTGTGCCATGGCTTCGTCGGCCGTGAGGGGTTCATAGGTCTCAGATTTCAATGCCAGCGGCTGCTTTTTCCAGTCGATATAATGCAGCGTCAACGGCTTTATTACCCCCTGACTGTTAGCAATCAGCATGGTCAGCCAGGCGGTAAAGCTGCGTCTGATTTGATGCTGACCGACGTGATAGCTCACCAGCGCGGCCTCCTCCTCATAACAGGTGGAGAAAAGCTGCCAGTCATCCAAGGTCACCCGACTTGCCAGCAGATGCTCATCGTCCCCGGGCACGGCCTGGCGGAGTAACGTTGCCGCTTCCTGCCAGGTCGCCAGTTCGGCCCGGGTGATGGGGGTGTCAGGCAGATCACCACTTAGCAAAAACTCAGCAGTGAGTGTTTCGGCGCTGGTATTTGCCTGATTGGTCACCAGTTCATCAACGTACTGGTAGCGACTAAGCTTGTTCGTTTCAAACGGCTCACTGTCTTCTAACAACCGGTTGTCGAGTTCCAATCTGAGGCCAAGTTGTTTTGCCAGCCAGGCCAGTGGATCGTCGAAACAGCGGGCCATCTCGGTGGCGCTGAGCTGTCGGGTTTGATGCGCTGAGGCCGCGACCTGTATGACGCTATCGATATCTTCTTCCTGTAAACCGGCAATCGACTTCGCCAGCCTGTACCAGCCTTTGCTGTAAGCAGGTCGTTCGCTATTAAACACCGCCGGACTGAAAGGGTGCAGCGGCAGTTGACGCACCGCTTGTGGTTGCCAGTTATAGGCTTGCTCGAGAAAATCCATCAGCTCCTGAAGCACCAGACTGGGTTGGCGCTCAGCATTATTCAACGCACTGCGCCCCTGATAACTCAGATAAAGCGCCTGACGGGCTGATATTAATGCTTCCAGAAACAGGTAGCGGTCTTCCTGACGGCGGGACCGATCACCGAGGCGCCCCGGGTGTCGCGCCATCATATTGATACTGCCGGGCGGATTAGTGCGCGGGAAATCACCGTCATTGAGCCCCAGAATGCCAATCACACTAAATGGAATACTACGCATGGGAAGCATGGAGCAGAAAGTGACCTGTCCGGTCATAAAATGGTTACCCGCATCCGGAGTGGCAAAGCGCTTGGTTAAGATGTCGCGCACCTCAGCCAGACTCAGTTCTCCGCTGTACCCGGCTTGCTCGCACTGCAGCGCCATATCGGCAATCGTTTTACCAATACTTTCCCAGCTGTCAATATCATCACTGCCGGGTATAAAACAATCCTCCCGCAGCGTATTTAAGTAGGCCTGCCAGTCATCGGCGGTGCGAGAGCGACTCAGCTCGCGATTGTGAATTTGCAATTGCTCCACGATCAGCATCAACCGGCCCAGTTCAATACTTTCCTGCCCTTCAACATCGGGCACGGTTACACAGTTATCCAGCAACTGAGTGGCATCTTCACTGATCATTCCCAGCAACAAGCGCTGAAGCCCCCAGCGCCAGCTGTACATTGGACTGTCTGCGGCAGATGCGGTTATTTCTGCCTTATGCCGGCCATCCAGCCCCCAGTGAATATTGGCCCGTTCCAGCCAGTACTCAATCACCGTCAGACTCTGTTCGGTTAAACCAAATTTGCGCTGCAACGGTGCCAGACTCAGGTACTCGAGAATTTGCGTGACACTGAAACGACTATCAGGCAACGATAATAGCGACAAAAACGCCGCCACCAATGGCTCAGCATCCAATGGCGAACGGTCTGCAATGGTACAGGGAAGACGTGGCGAGGCGTCATCGTCGCCGCTTACCGTCCCGACTCGGGCAAAGACCGCTTCGATAGCCGGCGCATAGTCTTCAATGGCTGGGCACATCACCAGAATATCCCGAGGCTGCAACGCCGGATCGGCGGCTAATCGGTCGAGTAAATAGTCATGCAGCGACTGGACTTCACGCAGGGTACTGTGAGCAGAATTGATCAGGATACTGTCATCGCCATCAGCCCACACAAAGTTCTGACGGGGGTTATTCGCCTCCAGTATATCGTGTTGCATCTGGTTTAATACCGTGGTTTGAGCGGCTTGCTCATCCGGTGCAGGCATATCGAAGGCACTAATCTCATAGCTTTGTAGTTCGGTGAGCTGATTAAACAGATCGCGCCCCTGGCGCCCCAGATTAGCCAGTAAGGGGTTTTCCTGAGACTGCTCCAGCCAGGCGCTGATCCCTTGTTCCCGGAGCACCCGCGCCTGTTCACCACGGCTGGCAAGATTCCCCCAGTAGTTGACGCAGGGGTTTAAATGGAATAAATGGACATCCACCCATTCAGCCAATGCATCCAGAAACGCCACAAACTGTGGGGCCATGGTATTTATCGCAAACAGGATAATACGCCGGGGTAAACTATTGAGTACGGCCTGGGATGGCTGTTGCAAGGCAGCTACCATTTGTTCATGCAGCCGCGCCGGGTGAGCCGGCGTATCTTTTACCAACAGGCGCCAGATATGGGCCTGCCAGATTTCGTCGGCATCCTCGGCCACAACCTGCTGATGCTGTTCCCAGGCCAGCAACCAGTCGGGCCGGTATAATAAATACTGTTCCAACAGGTCGGCCAGGGCCACTGCCAGTTGCAGGGTTTGCAGATGACCACTACCATTGGCTTCACTTTTATCCAGAAAGCGCTGCACACGCTCCATCGCCGGGTGAGCTAATTGTTCTGTCTGCCTCAGTAAACCATAAATCCGCCAGCGCAGGGTTTCCCGCCGGAATGGTGATTCACGGGGCACGGCATCCGGGCCCAGCACAGCCCTGGCGGTATCCCACATAAACCTCACCGGTAAGGGATAGTCAATATTCATGGCAATACCACGACTGGCGGCCAGCTCCATACTTAACCAGTGTTGCATACCGGGGCTTTCCACCAGGATCACGTCCGCACTCAAACCCGCTGCGGGTTGACGGTCAAGCAAAGTGGCCAGTAAAAAGCTGAGATGTTCGAGTTTATTTGACGGATAAAGAGTGAGCAAAGCGTCGGTGTTCCTGTTACCGAATGAACGCCTAGTATGCACCTTAAGGATGAATTTAGAAATATGCGGGAAAATTAACTGGCCAAAATATGCGCAGTGGGCTATATTAACGCGCATCAGAATTCGGACATAAAAAAACCCATACAGACCTCAGGACACGAAAAATCTGTATGGGGAAGGTTACGGGCCACATTCTGACAACTTTGAGCCGGCGTTGCCTGGCACCGGCCAAAGTTAGCGCCAGAATTTAGCGCAGTTAACAACCTTGACATTGCAGAATAAGTGCCAACATTTAAAATCATAAAAATCAATAATTTACAAAAATCCTGCAAATCGTATAAATTCTAATGCTTCCTCATATTGGTGCACGCGCTCATTAAAAGTGCAGCGAAACCGGGCGCAACCCACCAAGAATGCGATTTTACCCACACGAACGTTCATCCGGTGAATCCACCGTGGTAGACTAGCCGCCTGAATACCAGGACAGCAATTCATGCCTCTTGCTTCGCATTGCCGCTCCGATAACTACCCCCAATAATTAGGTAAATTATGCTTACTCAACAACAATTAAACACCATGTTGTCGCTGCAGAATAAAATGAACTGTAAAGTGAACCCCCAGTGGTTAACCGCCGGATATGGCTATTTAAGAGCCGCCATGGTGGAGTCAGTGGAAGCAATTGAGCACCATGGCTGGAAATGGTGGAAGGCGCAGAATAAGGACCTTGCGCAACTGCAAATGGAACTGGTTGATATCTGGCACTTTGCCTTGTCGGCAAGCATCATCGACTATAGCGGCGATGTTGATGCTACAGCTCATGCCCTGGCAGCCCAACTCGCCCAGCAAGCCGATCCCATGGTGACCTTTGATGGTACAGATTACGCCATAAAGCAGCAGGACTTACTGGATAACCTGGAACTCATGGCTGGCTTGTGTGCTGCGAAACGTTTCAGCGTCCCTTTGTTTATGCACATTGTTGAACAGTGCGAAATGAGCGGTGACGAACTCTACCGTCAGTATGTCGGTAAAAACGTACTGAACTTTTTCCGTCAGGATAATGGCTACAAGGCCGGCACCTATCAAAAAACCTGGCAGGGCCGTGAAGATAATGAACATCTGGTGGATGTGCTGGACGCACTGGACATTAATAACCCTGATTATGCCGAAGAGGTCTATCAGGGCTTGCAACAACGTTACCCCGCCTGAATAAAAGCACCCTATCCGCAGCAGCGGTTAGGGTGCATTCTCGCTAGTGCTTAGCGGTAGGTTTCTGCGACGCGCTCATAGCGCTGGCAGGCGGCAGTCGTTTCTTCGCCATTTAACAGATCATCACAGCTTTTATCTGCCATAGAATTCAGGCACGCCGTTGCCGGCTCGATAATTTCGTGATGTTCACCCACCGTTGCAATAGACATATACTGCTTACATAGCTCTCCCATCATGCTATCGAGCATCGCTGCCATGCCCGGCGGTAAATCTTCGTTGGCGGCCATTTCCTGCTGCAGGCAAACCTTACTTTTTTCGCAAAGCTTGGTGGCGGCGTTATTTAACGCCGCGAGATCGGCCAGCGCCCCGGCCGAAAAGCCCATCAACAGACAACCTGATAACAATCCCTTGCTACGCTTCATAATATCTCCAGCCCTTAGTTTGAATGGTGTTGCCAGGCAACCTTTTCAGTATAGACCTGATGGATCACTTCTGGAAAGCGCTCCTCTAAAACGTGACGTTTCACTTTCAGGGTGGGTGTCAGAAGATCGTTTTCAATGGTCCAGGGATCAGCCAGCACAACCAGGTGGTCGAGCCGCTGATGACTCTCAAGCCCCCCATTCACTTTATTCAGCGTATATTGCAACGACGACGTAATTTGATTCTTTGACTGTTCCTGCGCTTCTTCCGATAACACCAGTAGCGCAACAGGTTGTGGCAAGCCTGCACCTGTCACGCAAACCTGCTCAATAAAATTATTCTCCATCAATTTAGCTTCTATGGGGGCGGGCGTTACATATTTGCCTTTGGCGGTTTTAAAAATATCTTTAATCCGGCCAGTAATTGAATAGTAGCCGTCGGCATCCACCGCGGCTTTGTCGCCGGTTCTTAGATACCCGTCTTCGGTAAAGGCTTCATTCGTGCGCTCAGGGTCGAGATAGTACCCCATCATATTACCCGGCGATTTACTCAGTAACTCCTGTTGCTCAGAAAGTTTGAGGGAAACGCTGCCCCAGGGGCGACCTATGCAGCCAATTTTATCTTTGCGGAACGGCAGGCACGCTGTACCCAGCGCAGCATTTTCTGTCATCCCCCACCCTTCGCAGATTTCAATCCCAAGCTTTTCAAACCACGCGGTGATCACCGGTGGTAAGGGGGCCGAACCACTGGCACATAATTTGGTTTCAGACAACCCCAGGCCATGGCGAATTTTCTTTTTAATTAAGGTGCTGACCACCGGTATTCGCAGCAATATATTGAGCTTTTTCTGGGCTAATTTATGCAATATACCGTGCTGGAACTTGGTCCAGAGTCGCGGCACTGACACAAACAAAGTGGGTTGGCACTGCTGAACATCACGCTGAAATGTATCCAGAGACTCTATGAAATAGAGGGTCATCCCGGATTGCAAAGCAGCCATTTCAATCAATACCCGTTCAGTAATGTGGGCCAGCGGTAAATAACTTAACAGCCGGTCCTGTTCACCAAGTGCCAAATCCGTTCTGGCCTGCGCGCCGGCCCAGGCCATTGCGCCATAGGAATGCATCACCCCTTTCGGGCTGCCGGTACTGCCCGACGTGTAGATAATGGTCATCAGTTCGTCAGCGTCAGGGAGTGGACTGTCGTTAAAACTTTCGCAATGACAAAACTCTGCCCAGCTGTACGTAGTTTTTACGCCCGGGTAAGGAAATGCCACCGTGGTAATGCTCTCATCAATGGCGGCCACCTGCCCGGGGCCATCATCCAGCTTACCCACAAAAACTAATTTTGCTTCGGCGTGTCCAAGCACATATCGGATAGTGTCTTCACCGGCGGTAGCGAAAATCGGCACAGAGACATGCCCGGCGAGCATAATTGCCAAATCGGCCATCATCCATTCCGCACAATTTTTAGATAAAATCGCGATACGGCTGCCCTTATCGAGTCCCATATTACTGAGACGCCAGGCCAGCTTGCGCACCTGAGTGGCCACGTCTGCCCAGGAATAGGTGTAGTAACTGCCCTCGACGGGTTGCACCAGACAAGGATGATCCGGGCTATGTCGTTCACGGTAATAAAAACATTCGAGGGGCGACATCACTTGAGGAGATGAGGGTACTGCAGTCGCATCTGACATTGTCATTTCCACCTTTTCTATCTATTGGTTATTATTATTTGTAAAATACTTAACAAAGACTTTACAAAAACAAGGACAATAAAGCTAACGAATTGTGCTTAAATGGGTTAAAACAGTTGTTTTAATCGGGCGGAATTAATCGTGGTTTCCCGTTGTTTAACCCGTTTTTATTGAATCATCAACGGTATCATGTTGATCTAATCTCAATTAGCGACACTACCGTCAGGGATAATAAGAGGAACGTTATGAAAGTCACTATCAATAAACAGGAGTTTGACTACCAGGGGGATCCCAGTATGCCGTTGCTTTGGTTCATCCGTGATGAACTCAAAATGACCGGTACCAAGTATTCCTGCGGTATGGCCCTCTGTGGTGCCTGTACTGTGCACCTGGACGGCGAACCCACCCGCTCTTGCCAGTTACCCATGGCAGCCATTGGTGACAAAGCGGTCACAACCATAGAAGGCCTTTCAGAAGATGGCTCGCACCCGGTCCAGCAGGCCTGGCGTGAACATAATGTACCTCAGTGCGGCTATTGTCAGAGCGGTCAGATGATGCAGGCTGCCTCGCTGGTCAATAAGCAGAAGCCAGTGACTGACGAACAAATCGAATCCCACATGTCGGGTAATATTTGCCGCTGTGGTACCTATCCCCGTATTCGCGCGGCGGTTAAGTCTGCTGCTGAGTCTATTGCTGTGAAGGTGACCGAATGAGTGATTCTACTGTTTCCCAATCCCGCCGGACGTTTCTAAAACGCAGTGTTACAGCCTCAGGCTTTACCCTGGGCGTGGCCTTGTTACCGGCCACTCGTGGGCACGCGATGTTCGCCAACGCGCCCGAGTCTGACAACTTTGCCCCCAACGTTTTCATTAGCTTTGCCGACGATGGCAAAGTGGAAATCACCTGCCACCGCTCAGAGATGGGTCAGCAGGTGCGAACCAGTATCCCACAGATCATGATGGAAGAGCTCGGGGCTGACTGGCAACAGGTCACGATTAAGCAGGCCACCGGAGATGCCAAATACGGCGATCAGAACACGGATGGTTCACGCAGTGTGCGACGCAACTTTCAGCGCCTCCGGGAAGCTGGTGCAACCGCAGCATTAATGCTGTGTACCGCGGCAGCCAAGGGCTGGCAGGTCGACCCATATGAATGTGTCACTGAAAATCACTTTGTTGTGCACAAGCCAACCGGCCGTAAAGTGCCATTTGCCGACGTGGTTGGCGTAGCGGCGAAACTGCCGGTGCCCAAGCAGGGTGATTTAAAACTTAAAGCCCGCGACAACTGGACGCAGATCGGCAAGGCCGTTCCCAGTGTCGATCTGACCGGTATGACAACAGGCACTGCCGTTTATGGCCAGGACATTGTCATGGACAATATGCTCTATGCCGTTATCCAGCGACCGCCGGTGTTATTCAGTAGCATTAAATCTTCCAATCAGGCTGAAGTCAAAAAAATGGCCGGCGTAGTGGATGTTATAGACATGCCTGCCGCGTCAGCTCCGGCACTGTTTAACCCACTTGGTGGTATTGCCGTCCTGGCAACCAATACCTGGCTGGCCTGGCAAGCCTGTAACGCGCTGAAAACTGAGTGGCAAACCAGTGACAATGCCAGTTATAACTCAGATGACTACCAGCAGGCTTTGCTCGACAATGCAGCAAAACCCGGTGAGGTAGTCCGCAAACTGGGCGATTTTGCTCAGGCCACCACCGACGCCGCCAAAGTAGTGGATGCCAGTTACTATGCGCCTCACCTGGCTCAGGCGCCAATGGAACCCCCTGCTGCCACAGCAGTAGTCACCGCAGACAGCGCTGAGATTTGGGCGTGTGTACAATCGCCTCAGACAGCTCGTCAGCAGGTGGCTGGCGCGCTCAAAATGCCGGTTGAAAATGTGACGATTAATGTCACCCTGCTGGGCGGTGGATTCGGACGGAAAGCGAAACCCGATTTTGCCGTGGAAGCCGCTTTACTTGCCAAACAAGCAGGCCGGCCGGTGAAGGTAGTATGGCGTCGTGAAGACGACATTAAACACGGCTATTATCATTCGGTCAGCGGTCAGCGCTTAAGCGCCACGCTCGACGCCGATAATCAGGTTACCGGCTGGTATCACAAAACCGTATTTCCGCCCATTTCATCCACCTTTAATCCGGCTGCGAATAAGCCCAGTGATGGCGAGCTGGATTTGGGCCATCTGGATACGCCTTTTGACGTTCCCAACCTGCAGCTTGAGCGCGGTGAAGCCAATGCTCATGTCCGCATTGGCTGGATGCGCAGTGTGGCAAACGTATACCATGCCTTTGCTAAAGAATCATTTGTTGCCGAGCTCGCCCATCAGACCGAGGTTGACCACAAAGACTTCCTGCTACAGTTGATTGGTAAGGACCGGCATATTGATTTTGCCGCGAGCAATGCCAAATATGGCAACTATGGTGACGACCTCAACGAATATCCGGTAGACACGGCCAGACTGAAAAATGTCATCAATAAAGTGACCGACATGGCAGACTGGGATAAGCGTGAGCAACAGGGCCGCTTTTTAGGTCTGGCAGCGCACCGTTCATTTTTGAGTTATTCAGCAGCGGTAATAGAAGTAAAGGTAAACAGTCGTGGCGAATGGACGATTCCTAAAGCCTGGATAGCGATAGATGCCGGAACCGTGGTGAACCCTGACCATGTTAAAGCACAGTGTGAGGGCGGCCTGATTTACGGTATTAGCTGCGCCATTGGCCAGATAACTGCACTCAATGGGGAAGTTACGCAGAGCAACTTCCACGATTACCTGGTTGCCCGGATGCCGCAAACACCGGTGAGTATTGATGTGGAAATCATTGAAACCGAGGCGCTGCCCGGCGGTGTGGGTGAACCACCAACGCCACCTGCGGCCCCGGCACTGGCCAATGCGCTGTTTGCTGCTACCGGCCAACGATTCCGTAATTTACCGATTCCGTTGAATATCAAAACGGCCTGATAGCGAAAAAACCAACAAGCCCGGTCACTTCCAAATGACCGGGCTTTTTTTGATCCAAATGAATGATTAATCTGGCGGCGACCAGGTTTTACACAGGCATGGCCTGATATCCTCGGCATTCACCGGCCGCGAGAAGAAGAAACCCTGCATACGATAACAGCCATGATTCAATAAATACTGAACCTGCTCGCTGTGCTCTATGCCTTCTGCGATACAGTCCATCTTCAAACTGAGCGCCAGGTTAATAGTGGTTTGAACCAACGCGTTTTCTTCAACACTTTCTTTCACGTCATCGATAAAGCTTTTATCGATTTTAAGCACATCCAGTGGGAACCGGCGCAGGTAACTTAACGAAGAGTAGCCGGTGCCAAAATCGTCCAGTGCCAGTTTAAAACCGGCATCCCTGATACGTTTTAACTCATGTAAGACTTCGTCAGATTTATCAATCAACACACCTTCCGTAATTTCAAAGCGCAGCGCAGAACGGGGTAACCCCGCCTCTTGAAGTCGTTGCTCTATATATTCCAAATCAAAGTGCGTTTTAAAGTGCAGTGCAGACAGATTTATCGAAACATACCCGGTATAGCCTTCTGCGTACCATTGCTGTAAATCTGTGATCGCCGCATCAGTGGCTTTACGCGTAATTTCAATAATATGGCGTAATTCTTCAAGCACCGGAATGAAAGCGGCCGGCGATATCCACTCACCGTTGTAAAAACAGCGTAACAGTAATTCGACGCCCTCGGTCTTCCCGGTTGTAAGGTTAACAATTGGCTGATAATAGTTTTCGAATATTTGCTCTTCATAAGCCGACTTCACCCGGTTTTCCAGTGCCAGTCGTTCTATCGCGCGCTCATTCATTTCCTTGGTGTAATAGATAAACGCACTCAGGGTATTCTTTTTCGCCGTGTACATGGCAACATCCGCCTGTTTCAACAGCTCAGCCGGATCGGTTGCATCATCCGGAAAAAATGAAATGCCAACAGAACAGGACACCCGCAACACTTCTTTGCCGAGTGAAATGGGCGTTTCGATGGACTCAATCAGTTGCGCGACAAAGCTGGAAACTGCCGATTCACTCTCAACCTCTTCCATCACAATAACAAATTCATCGCCGCCTAAACGGGCAACCGTGTCACTTTTTGATGCCTGATTAAGCATGCGGTTGGCGATAACTCTGAGCAGCTTGTCACCGTAGTCATGGCCCAGCGAATCGTTTATGCCTTTAAACCGGTCCAAATCAACAAACAGCACCGCAACGGTATGATGATGAGCGGCAGCAGAGTCAATGGCATGCTCCAGGCGATCGAGCAACAGGCTACGATTCACCAGCCCGGTAAGATTGTCAAAGTTGGCAATTTTAACCAGTTTGCGCTCGGCATTTTTTTGTTCGGTGATATTGGAAATCACCACCAGATAATGAATATCCTCGCCGCTTTTTTCATCCATCATACGATTAATGTCAATCAATACATCATACTGACGTCCATCCGGCATCTGGATACGCTCTTCCCCTTTCCAGACCGCATCATCACTGAGCAGTTTAAGATGCCCCGACAGTTGTGCTTCCAGTTTCGGCACCTGCTGATAGACCCGGTAGAGTTGCCGGTCAAGGCGCTCTTTGTCGCTGATACCAAAGGCTTTCTCAAAAGCCGGATTGGCCGCAACCGGCAAGTGCGAGTCATCAAAGATAACCACCCAGTCACTGGTATGGCGAAACGCATTACCAAACAACTTAACTTGCTGCTGGGCTTGTTTTAACCGCAATATTTGCAGATGACGACTCACCAGGTAAGCACCCAGTAATCCCACCACAATCAGGGCGTAAACCGTGTATGCCAGAGGTGACCAAAATGGCGGATATGCCATGTGAATAGTCAGACTGGCCGGTAAAAGTGTCCGCTCCTGGGCCTGAGACACCGGCATGACCTCAAACCGATAGTCGCCAGCCGCTAAAGAAGGCAATATTACCCGGGTATCCTGGGTAATATCTTCACTCAGAATCTGTTTGCCCTTGCTAAGCACATACTTATATTGCGCGTCTCGATCCTGATGGTACTGAAGGGAAGAAAACTCAATGG
>OJDQ01000104.1_pt1 | contig 44355 bp, 39 predicted proteins | sample 1592851 | NCBI WGS metagenome assembly OJDQ01 (sample SAMN05416774, study PRJEB24817) | seawater metagenome | isolation source: Sea water | place: Canada:Atlantic | collected 2013-07 | reverse complement strand
ACTACAATAGCGATGGTATCGGTTGGTTTGAGTGTTTTAAGCAACAGCTTAATGGATTGCTTCACCAGCGGGAGTTTATCCGGCGCGTTCATCGAACCCGACACATCCAGCAGAAACACCAGGTTGCTATCCGGCTGTTCTATTTGCTCCAGTTCGTATCCCTGAATACCGATATGCACCAGCTTACGATGCTCGGCCCAGGGTGAATCATGTACCACTACGGTAGGCAAAAAAGGCCGGTTCACGCTCGTTGGAAACGGATAGTTATAATCAAAATAATTCACCATTTCTTCCAGCCGTACAGCGTCTTTTGCGGGCAGATAGCCGCGGCTGAGTTGTTTACGCACAAAACTGTAGGAGGTGGTGTCGACATCGGCAGAAAACGTGGAAACCGGTTCATCACTAACCCGCTTGACCGGATTAGCATCAAACTGCTCGAAGTCGTCCTGGTACTTTGGCTGCGCAGGCGCTGGCATTGGTGCTGCCCGACTGCCAGATACCATGAGTGGCATAACCATTTCGGCTGCCACTTTACGCTCGCGCTGTACTTTCATGTATTCTGCTTTTTCGGCGGCTTTACTGGCTTGTCGCTCAGCGGCCAACTCTTGTTCGCTCGGTCCTGAAGTGCAATTAACCAGCGCAACTGCCATGGCGATGACTAACGCGCTGCGACTAACCCTTGTTTTTGTCATTTTCTGCTCCGTGAGATCAAAGATAACTGATAAATCAACGATAACAATTGCTAGTTAACTGTAAGCTGAATAGCCGCAGAAAGAAAAGGCAAGCGAACACGCTTGCCTTATTTACCTGCACTTAAGCACGGCCGTTAACGCACTGCAGGTAACCGGTGTTTTTCATCCACCAGCCTGGTCAGGCAGTTGATCACCTGTGAGCTATTTTGCTCCGCTAAACTCATATGATGGATAATGCCGTCGAACACCTCATCGCTACGCAGCCAGTCCTGAGTAACGAATTCCATGGCTTTATGAACGTTTTGATGCACGCCGGCGTGATAATTCTCCAACTCGCGATAAGCGTTGAGCCCACTGAAGATTTCTTTACCTATCCCCTCGTAATACCACTTCCCTAAACGGCAGGACATGTGGTCGACTTTAACGGCATCGGCTTCTTTGCCTTCAGCATCATTTTCCATAGCGATGTAACCGTTCTGCATATAAATGATATGGTCGAGTTTCACCAACGACGCAAAGGAACTGTCTTTGGTTTGCCCTATCAGCGTAATGGTATCGTCGGCGGCTTTCGCTACCGATTCAAAGTTGGTGTGGAAACTGGAGACTTCATCACCAATGTCCTTTGTGCTCTGCGCAACTTCCAGCGTTTGTGACACCATAGTGTCTATCTTGCCGGTCAGATTAAAAATAATGTCGCTGATTTCTTCGGTAGATTTACGCGTGCGATCGGCCAGATGACGCACCTCATCGGCCACCACCGCAAATCCGCGACCTACTTCGCCAGCCCGAGCAGCCTCGATAGCGGCGTTGAGGGCCAGTAAGTTGGTTTGTTCGGCAATATCACCAATTAACTTCACCGTTTCAGCAATTCTGCCACTTTCCTGAGCCAGCAGATTCGCGGTTTCTTCCACCGACACCATGCGCTCATTAACTTGCTCTATGGAGAGCTTTAGCTCACCTACCGTTTTCGAACTGCGGTCAGCCCCGTGTTTGCTCTCACCGGCAATATTCAACACGTCATCCATCTTTTCCGATAACGCCACCATCTGGCTCTGACTGTCTTTGAGGTTATCGAGCAGATTACTGGTATTGAGATGGTGCATTTCACTGAGCAGGCGGTTTTGCCGGGCAAAGGTATCGGCTTTTTCCATGGCGCCAATGGCACCGTTAACGTTGTTCATGATCTCTGCAAATTCACCCGGCAGGCCTTTCACCAGGCCTTTGCGGTAAAACTGCCTTTTGCCTGCCCGTTCAAAGCTGTTGGACAGCTCTTTAAAATTAGTTTCCACAATATCGAGGAAGTCGTTAAGCTCCCAGGCCACCTTCCCTACTTCGCCCAGCCCCCGGGTTTGCGTGACCCGTACATGAGTATTGCCCTGTATCGCTTCTTTAAGGGTTAAATGGATAGCGCTAAGGGCATCGATGGGCCGCTGATGGTCGCGATAAGCATAAATAGCAAACACCACCGCGATTACAGGCGAACTCACGTTTACAAAAACTATGCCGTTAGCAATGATGCTGTACACCGCGAGGACTACGGTTAACACAATAAATACCACACAGTTTATAAAAAACTTCTGCGATAAGAAGGGAATGTTTTTACTGACGTTACTGGTGTTTTCTCTCATGCTAACGATTCCCTCAACAATGCTCTTCGTAGAGTCCGATAACAAACTCTTCGTAACTTAAGCCCGTATCGCTTTGGATATGCTCCTGTAACCATTGCCAGGAATCGGTTGGCGCTGAATCTTTACGGCTGCGGTTTTCGAGCTCCAGCATTTGCCGGTAAACCGGTTCAATCACCGCGAGAGCGGCCCTTGGCGCCTGACGCCGAACCGAGAAAAACCCTTCCACATTGCCTTTATTAAAGTCTGGCGTGACGTTAGCAAACACCCAGTAAAAGTTGCCATCGGAGGTCAGGTTTTTAACAAAACCAAAAAACTCTTGTTTTGATTTCAAGGTTTTCCACATGGCATGATAAACCCCTCTGGGCATCTCCGGATGACGAATAATGTTGTGAGGCTGGCCGAGCAACTCACTTTCAGCAAAATTGGAAACCCGCATAAAGTGCCGGTTTGCGTAAGTCAGGTTGCCACGCAAATCGGTTTTACTCACTATCAGTTCATCGGCAGAAAAGGTTACTTCTCTGGCATTGGCAGACACTGCAATCACATTCTTCTCACTTCTTTTATCCTTTGGCCGTCATAGCCCTGGGCTGACGCCGGCAAGTGCCCTGAAGACATCAACAGGCGTGGGGCCCGCATTCTGTACTTAAAAAATTAGTTTAATATCAGGTGTTTCGCAATATTATTTATATCGTCAGGAAGGCCGGAATCTTAAGCGTTAATCGAGCATGGGATGATCGTGAGATGTTCGGCAACAGTTAGTCCTGTTTGCGCCAGATAAGACAGAGGTTGTTGGCTGGCATATCAATGATATCAGTCAGTTGTAAGGAAGGGCCGGCCCAGTCTGTGAGTTGCTCTATGGACTTATAGCCACCCAAGCCCCGCTCCAGCAAACTAAAATGAAAGGCTTCATTGCTGGCGCTGGAAAAGGCGTTTTGGTAAATAAAGGGACCGTACTGGCAAAAAACACCCCCCGCAGGTAACAGATTGGCAATGCCTGCCATCATCAGTTGCACTTCATGGGTATGCATTATGTGCGCAGTATTGGCGGAGTACACTGCGTCATAACCATTTTGAGGAAAAGCATCTTCACCAATACGCAACGCGATAGGCCCTGCCAGATTGGGCAGTGACAGTTCGCTTAACCAGGCATTAATGCCCTGATGATGTTCAGCGACATCACTGGTTTGCCAGTGTAAATGAGGTAATCCGGCCGCAAAATGCACTGCATGCTGGCCGGTACCGCTCCCTATCTCAAGCACGTTACTGGCCTGCTCAAAGGCATCACGAAGCACCGCTAAAATCGGTGCTTTGTTGTTTTCACAGGCCTGACTAAAGGGCTTGGACATAAACGTTAATCGCTCAGGTTAGGCGCCAGCCATTTCTCAGCGGTTGGTAAATCCCACCCTTTACGTGCGGCGTAACTTTCAAGCTGATCCTGCTGAATTTTGGCCACCGCAAAATAACGGGCTTCCGGATGGGAGAAATACCAGCCAGAAACTGAGGCACCCGGCCACATGGCGTAGCTTTCGGTGAGTGTCATACCGGTATGTTTTTCCGCATCAAGCAAATCCCAGATCAACTGCTTTTCGGTGTGTTCAGGACACGCCGCATAGCCTGGTGCCGGGCGGATCCCCTGATATTTTTCACGGATCAGCGAGTCGTTGTCCAGAGCCTCATCTGGCGCATAACCCCAAAACTCCTTGCGCACACGTTCATGCAGATATTCAGCAAACGCTTCGGCCAAGCGGTCGGCTACAGCTTTAACCATAATGGCGTTGTAGTCATCGCCCTGGGCATCGTAACGTGCTGCCAGCTCGTCTTCCCCAATGCCGCCGGTGACGGCGAAAGCACCAATATAATCTTTAATGCCTGAACCTGCTGGGGCAACAAAGTCACTCAAACAATAGTTAGCGCCCTTGGGCTTTTGGGTTTGCTGACGCAGATGATGTGACACGCCCAGCGTTTCACTGCGTGATTCATCGGTATATATCACCACGTCGTCATCCTGACGATTAGCCGGGAACAAGCCCATAACGCCTTTTGCTTCCAAACCACCGTTGGCAATCAGGGTATCGAGCAATTCATTGGCATCGTCAAAGAGTGACTGTGCCTGCTCACCGACGACTTCATCGGTTAAAATACGCGGGTATTTGCCGGCCAGCGACCAGGTCAGGAAAAACGGCGTCCAGTCGATGTACTTGCGCAAGGTGGCAATGTCCGCCGCAACGGCAGTGACACCAAGCTTGTTCGGCGTTACCGGCGGCACACTGAAGTCCGGCACATGGGCATTGGCACGGGCTTCTGCCAGCGTCACCGGCTTGGAGCGCGGCTTTTTACGGGCATGCTGATCGCGCACGATGTCGTATTCTTTGGCCAGTTCTTTGGCGTAAATGTCGCGGGATTCTCTATTTAGCAGTTTCTGGCAAACCCCCACCGCGCGGCTGGCATTGGGCACATACGCCACCGGCGCATGATAATTTTGCTCAATCTTCACTGCGGTATGCGCTTTAGAAGTGGTTGCGCCGCCAATCAACAGTGGCAGATCAAAATCCAGCCGTTCCATTTCTTTGGCCACGTGCACCATTTCATCCAGTGACGGCGTAATCAGCCCCGACAGGCCAATCATATCGACGTTTTCTTCTTTGGCTTTTTGCAAAATGGCGGCACAAGGTACCATAACGCCCATATCCACCACTTCAAAGTTGTTACACTGCAGCACCACCCCAACAATGTTTTTACCAATGTCGTGCACATCGCCTTTTACGGTGGCGAGCAAAATTTTACCATTGCTCTTGGTATCGCCGGATTTTTCGGCTTCGATGTAAGGTTGCAAATAAGCCACGGCTTTTTTCATCACCCGGGCCGATTTAACCACCTGGGGTAAGAACATCTTACCTTCGCCAAATAAGTCGCCCACCACATTCATGCCGTCCATTAACGGTCCTTCAATGACATGCAGCGGCTTCTCTGCTCCAGCCCGCGCTTCTTCGGTATCGTCTTCAATAAAGTCGGTAATCCCTTTTACCAGCGCGTGTTCCAGGCGTTTATTAACCGGTAGATCGCGCCACGCGAGATCTTCTTTTACCACCGCCTTGCCGTCGCCCTGGTATTTAGGCGCCAGTTCCAGCAGTTTGTCGGTCGCACCGCTGTGGCGATTTAAAATAACGTCTTCTACCGCATCGCGCAGTTCCGGTGGAATTTCATCATAAACTTCCAGTTGCCCGGCATTCACAATAGCCATATCCAAACCAGCGCGGATGGCGTGGTATAAAAAGACCGAGTGCATGGCTTCACGCACCGGGTTATTACCACGGAAAGAGAAAGAGATATTCGACAGCCCCCCAGACACATGCACATGGGGGCAGGTTTCCCGAATAACCCGGGTTGCTTCAATAAAGTCCACGGCATAGTTGTCGTGTTCTTCTATACCGGTAGCAACGGCAAAAATATTGGGGTCAAAGATAATGTCTTCCGGCGCAAACCCGACTTTTTCCGTCAGTACCTGATAACTGCGCTGACAGATTTCAATTTTGCGCGCTTTGGTGTCTGCCTGACCTTTTTCATCAAACGCCATAACCACGGTAGCCGCACCGTAGCGTTTAATTAATTTAGCCTGGTGAATAAAGTTCTCTTCACCTTCTTTAAGACTGATGGAGTTAACAATGGCCTTACCCTGAACGCATTTCAAACCGGCCTCTATGACTTCCCATTTCGATGAGTCAATCATAATCGGCACGCGGCTGATATCCGGCTCAGAGGCGATCAGGTTCATAAAGGTCTGCATGGCCTCTACCGAATCAAGCATGGCTTCATCCATGTTGATATCGATAATTTGCGCGCCGTTTTCTACTTGCTGGCGGGCAACGTCGAGTGCCGTTTCGTAGTCACCTTCAAGGATCAGGCGTTTAAATTTGGCAGAACCGGTAACATTCGTGCGTTCACCGATATTAATAAAACTGGAAAACTCTGCTGACACAACTATACCTCAATGCACGAAGGGTTCTAGGCCGGACAGACGCATCTTCGGCTCAAGTTTAACGATTTTACGCGGTGCTACGCCAGCGACCGCATTGGCAATATCCCGAATATGCTCAGGCGTGCTACCACAACAGCCGCCCACAATATTGACTAACCCGGACTTCGCCCATTCATTAATGTGCTCAGCCATTTCCGGCCCTTCCATGTCGTATTCACCAAACTCATTGGGCAAGCCGGCATTCGGGTGCGCAGACACCAGACACTCAGCAACATTGCTGATTTCTTCAACATACTGGCGCAATAAGTCCGGCCCTAACGCACAGTTTAAGCCAAACGACACCGGCTTAATGTGACGCATTGAATAATAAAAGGCTTCCGATGTCTGACCGGATAACGTGCGGCCCGAGGCATCAGTAATCGTACCGGAAATCATCACCGGCAGACGTAGATCTAATTTTTCAAACACCGTCTCCACCGCAAAGGCGGCAGCTTTGGCATTCAAGGTGTCGAAAATAGTTTCAATCAGGATAAGATCGGAACCACCTTCAATTAACGCTTCACAGCTTTCCTTGTAGGCTTCGACCAGCTCATCAAAAGTAACATTGCGCTTACCCGGATCGTTGACGTCCGGTGAAATTGAGGCGGTACGACTGGTTGGCCCGATAACCCCGGCAACCAGGCGGGGTTTATCCGGATTCTGCGCCGTATATTCGTCGCAAGCCTTACGCGCTAATTGTGCAGCCGTTATATTAATATCCCTTGAAATGGCTTGCATGTCGTAGTCGGCCATGGAAATCGTGGTGGCATTAAAAGTGTTGGTTTCGATGATATCCGCACCGGCTTCCAGGTACTGACAGTGAATATCATAAATAATCTGGGGCTGGGTAATCGCCAGCAGGTCATTATTGCCTTTAATATCGCAATGCCAGTCTTTGTACTGCTCACCCCGGTAATCTTCTTCTTCCAGCTTGTGCTGCTGAATCATAGTACCCATGGCACCATCCAGGATCAGAATGCGGTTGGCGGCCAGATCGAGTATCTGTTTGTCTGTGTATCGGCTCACGTGCTACCTCTTGCGCTGATCTTTCTCGACCAGCTGATTTAAATCGTACGGCGTTGTCTGATAAACGTAATAGTTTATCCAGTTAGTAACCAGCAAACTGCCATGTGCGCGCCATCTTACCACGGGAGGCTTGCCCGGGTCGTCATCGGGATAATAGTTACACGGAATTTTTGGTTCTAAGTCAGCGTTAAGATCTCTAACGTATTCATCATTCAGGGTCTCCGGATCGTATTCCGGATGGCCGGTGATAAACACCATGCGCTTATCGTCAGACGCCACAACATAGGCTCCTGCCTCGTCAGACTCAGCAATCACACTCAGGCCGGGAATACTGTTGTAGTCAGCAGAATCAATATAGCCGTAACGGGAATGGGGCGCGTAAAACTCCGAATCAAACCCGCGCAATAACTCATTGTGCCTATCGTTGACGTGATGGCGGAACACCCCCGATAACTTTTCTTGCCTAAGTTTTCGCTGAATGCCGTGGAAGTGGTACATGGCCGCATGGGCCGCCCAGCACAGATATAAAGTAGACTGCACATGACGATTGGCCCATTCCAGAATGGTTTTCATGGTGTCCCAGTAGTTCACGTCTTCATAATCGAGTAAGGCCAGCGGTGCGCCGGTGACAATCAGGCCATCGTAGCGTTTCTCTGCCACGTCGCTGAAGTCGTGATAAAACGCATCCATGTGGGATTGCGGTGTGTGTTTGGGCGTTAAATCATTAATTCGAATTAAATCTACGTTAATTTGCAGCGGCGTGTTCGACAACAGCCTTAATAACTGCACTTCCGTCTCAATTTTATTCGGCATCAGATTGAGAATAGCCACCTCCATTGGGCGGATATCCTGACTCGCCGCTCGCTGACTATCCATGGTGAAAATATTCTCACCCAGTAACACATTTTGTGCGGGCAGATTTTCTGGGATCCTGATTGGCATGGCAACTCCGGGCAATATAGTTATGCAGCTATTGTCGCTAAAGTACGACCAATGTCAACATCTTTACGTCTAGACGTCTAAACGTTTAGTTGTAGCCAAAGCGGCGCTACCCGAAGTGTATGTGATTTATCGCCTCCCTGCCGGTGAATGTGGCTGGATTTGCAGCATTCAATAAAAAGCCCCGACCAGCGGGGCTTTAATTTATTCCCTTAATCCTTTCTTAAGGGAAGTCGGCATCAATTCGCTCAATAAGGATTTCGCTGTCCTCATCCGCAACAAAGGCACCATTTACCTGTAAGGCAATGCGTTCGATGTTTTCAATATTGCCGCTACCGTCATCCTGGGGATAGAAGGTAAACAGGTTGCTGCCGGCAGATAAGGGTTCCAGTGAGCCGTAGATGCGCGCGTAATTAGGCGCGCCGGTTTGCACATAGCCCTGCACACTCAGACCACTGGCGGCCAGATCACTGCTGACATTAAGCGTGTAAGTAATCGCCGCCCCAGCGTAATCACGGCTGGGCACGCCCAGTATGTAGTTGTGAGTTTCGCTGCTGTCATTTGGCTGCAAGCTGACTGCCTCTTGCGCCGGACGATGGATTACGCTGGCATTGGTCCCATAATCACCGCGCATACCTTCACTGTCTGAAATAAAGTCATACGTCACCGTTTCGGCACTGGGTAATGAAGTGGGAATTTCCAGTCTGACGTAGGTCATTTCAACCACATCATCAGTTCCCTCGGTTAACGGACCGTTCAACTGAAGCCCCAGACGCTCGATGATGGCCAGATCGCCGGCACTGTTATCCTCGGGCGCAAAGGTGATCACATTCTCGCCGGCAACCGGTACGATAGCCGCACCATAGATACGCGAATAGGTTGGACCGCCGGTTTGCACATAGGGTTGGATTGTCATTCCCCCATCAACCTGCCCCTGGGTCACATTCACGGTATAACTCAGGTTAGCGCCGTTGAGGTCAGTCATACTGATTTCCTCAATGTACTCCTGGGCATTACGGCTCGGCCAGTCCGGCACTAACAATGCAGCCGGTATGCTTTCATCGTAGCCTACCGTTGCCGTCGTACCGTAATCCCCACGCCAGCCCTGAGTGCCATCAGTAAAGTCATATTCAATCACCTCTGGTGGTAAATCATCACCGGGCACCACGATCTGCACCTGACGGGTAAAGCTGGGGTACTCGCCTTCAACCACCTGGATATACAAATCATATAAGCCGGGACTTAACGGCGCTGCCACACTGATTTTGCCGCTTTGCGCATCCACCGCAAACAAGCCGTTGTCATTGCCACTCAATACAGACCATTGTACGGCTGAACTCTGATCATGGGGGCTGCCCTGATAGTCATAAGACACCAGATCAGCCACCTGGGTGCCCACTGCCGAGGTTTCATCCACCGTAATCAACGAGGGTTGATTGAACTGCGGCGCCAGTTCGCGCACATAGCCCTTAAGCCATTTCAGCGCTGACTTTTCTACGCCTGTTTCATAAGCCAGAATGGCGCCCTGCTCTTCCCGCCAGTGCCCGGGCAGATAACCCCACATGGTGATCCCCTCCACCGCGGGGTGTGTCCAGAACGCCGGGAATAAACGTTGATATTCAAGTAATTGTGTTAGTTCATCAGCGCCATCAATATCCAGTTCCGTGAGATAGATATCCAGGCCAGTCTGACTGTCCATCCGGTCGATATTATTCACCATAGTCTCAAGCGGGCCGCCGGTTGAAAAAGCATGTCCCTGGAAGCCAATCGCATCAATCAGGCCTTTCGATTGCAGCAGATTAGCCAAATCAATGACTTTATCGGTTCTGGCGTCAGAGTTAATCACACTGTATTCGTTAAACATCAGCTGTGTGCTGGCCGGAAAAATGTCTCGCGCCATCTGGAAGGCATTAACAATCCAGTCGTAATCTTCGGCCTTTTGCGCCGCTGTTACGGCATCATCACCACGGGCCAGGAAGAAGCCTTCCACTTCAGCAGTCACTGCCGGATCGTAAAGGCGCAGACCATCCACATAATCAGGTCGACCATTGCTACCATCCGGTGGTGCGTTGTCAAATTCATTAACGACCTCAATAAAATCGATGGCCGGATAGCGCTGGTTGACCGCCTGATACCACTCAAGGATCTCATCGAGCTGTTCGGCCGGTGTCAGGGTATCAATCCAGCCTGGCTGCTGACTGCCCCACACCAGCACATGGTGTTTATAAACAAACCCGTTGTCTTTTGCCAGATTGTAAGCTTCATCGAGTCCGGTCCAGTTATACTGATCGCGCACGGCTTCAACTGAGCCCCATTTACCGGCATTTTCAGCCGTAACCTGATTCCAATACGCTTCAAAATTAGGCCGCTGAGCGCCACAACAAACGCTGCCTAAAAACTTAGACTTGCCATCGGCTAGCGGTGGACCCGATGGTGTATAGGTTTCCCCAGGCGTTACCACCTGGCCAGGCAGACCCTCTTCAAGCTGTTCCACGGTATAGGCAAGTTCCGCTGGCGCAAACACAAACTTATCAATATCCAGTCCGTCTTCACGGCTGGCGTAGCGAAACACCTCAGTCGTATTATTGTTAGCGACGGTATATTCGCCATCTGTAATGGCCACCCACATAAAGGCTTCTAAATTCGCTTCGCCACCGCTATCGACTACCGTATCCGGCTCGTAGCCTTCTTCTCCTGGCGCGGCATAACCTGTGATGCCGTTCACCAGTATCCATTCATTATTGTTACCCAGAGCTGACGGAATATACATGCTGTCATCACTGAATCCACCGGGCCCCACGCGAACACGCGCGTAGAGTGCATAGGTGCCAGCCTGGTTGAAATTAACCAGTAACTCCGCTACCCGGCTGTCGTCCTCTGGTGGTACGGTTGCATTCATCAGCGTGGTTACGTACCCCGGCGCGCCGGTGTCTATTGTCAGATCCATGCCGAGGTAATTAAGTGTGGCATCTCCTCCTCCTTCCGCTTCGGCGTAAACACCTATGTTAGGATTATCCTGTTGCAGTACTGGGGTAAAACTGAGTCGCTTGCGCTCTAAATTAAAGGAAACCGACACGGCGATACGCTCGCCGCCGGCCAGACTTTCGGCATTAACGTCGACATAAGGTATCCCCTCACCGGTATAGCCGTCGGCACCATTCACCTCAATTGAACTGTTGGTGATCAAAATTCGAAACGGCCCGTCGATAGTGTCTTGTGACGTATTGGTTAAAGTAACCACCGCACTGTATACACGATTAACTCTGTCGATAGTCGCCCGCGATGTCGTCGAATCAACACCGTCACTGAGTGACTGCCAGGCAGCGCTGACCGGCGCTGTAACGGCCAGTCCGGCACTCAGCAAAGCGATGGTAAAGGCATTAAGCTTCATTGACGACCTCCCGCGCTGCGCTGACGATTAACCAAAGCCAACCCGGCCAGACCCAGGCCTAACAGCAACGCCTGGGAAGGTGCACTGACGGTAACATTGTCGTCACTGATAGCCGTAACCGACACATTATCAACCTGCAAAAAAGACCCTGCCAAATCACTGCCGAACTCATCAAAGCCAATCAGTAACTGAAATTCGAGGGTCAAGTCGGCAAATGAGGACAGTGTATTATCGAGCATGATGTCCAGCGAATAACGACTGTTACCGTCAATATCGGCACTAAAAACGTTACCGGGCTGGCCATTTTCACCAAAATAACGACCGCTGCCATCACCAAACGCCACCACAAAATAGTCGGCGATAAAACCATTATCGGCGCTGCTCAACTCAGACCCCACACTTAAATCAACATTGAGCCGGTATTGCTCGGAGCTGTTGAGCGCTATATTTTGAAATAAAGTGTTCGCAAACCACGCTTCTGTGTTGCCAGCATCAACCAGTAGCTGTGCAGCGCAGTCCGGCCCGCTGGCAATGGTAAAATCGTCCATGACACTGACATCACCAAACCCATCGGTATCTTTTGCCCAGCCGCTATAGCTGCAATCAGCAAAGTCACCATTGGCAATAACACCGGCAACCGCCTGAGGCGCTGTGTTTAGCATTAACAGCACCCCTCCAATTATTAATTTGTTCATCTTAGTACCCCAGTTATTTTTCTGTGTGCCCGGGCAATCTGCAGCATATGGATGCAAAATCGCCTTAAGGAAGGGCATTGTGACGGCCTGCAATTAACATCACTTACACATTTTTTTAACATTGAGGTTATTTTTTTGCACAACCACGCTGTTCAATAATCAAACACTGATATTTACCAAATTGAATAACAGCATTAATATTAAACATAATAAAAACATATATTTACAATTAACATTGCGTAGATAAACAAAACACTATGACGGCACAATGCCTGACTGAGGGGGAGATTTATTATTGCTGGATTAATTAAACTAGCGACACTGAGGCCGCTGAAACGGCTGCCTATTTAGGCTGATGAATATTCATTAGCAACTGGACTTCCGCTAATGGCAGATCACAATTGTGCATCACCTCTTCAACGCTGGCGCCGGACTGGATCATCTCCGCGGCCCTTTGATACAAGCGGCTATCGGGATCCTGCTCGCCCAGGGCCGTGAGTTGCTGCTTTAAAGCAGCCAGAGCCGCTTCAGTTTGTTCGGTATTTTTGGCCACCACCAAACTACGCGCCTGAATCTCTTCAAGCGTGCTGGCGTTGATATGAAGCTGTTTTTTGAGAGCGCTGAGATGTTGCTGCTGCTGTGCGAGCTCTTTTGTCAGCCGAGCATGATTACGCCGACTGACAAACCAGAGTACGGTGGTGAAGAGCACCGATACACATAAGGCAGCAACTGCTATCAGTAAAGACAGATTAACTTCCATGTGAAGAATGAACGGTAGTTTTGCTTACAGACTGCTTAACTCGTCCCACTCCTCGTCACTGAGAAGTTTATTTAAATCAACCAGGATAAGCAGTTCACCGTCACGGTTACTCACACCCTGGATAAACTTGGCGCTTTCCTCGGTGCCGACATTTGGCGCACTGTCGATTTCTGACGACTTGAGGTATACCACTTCGGCCACGCTGTCGACCAGAATGCCTACTACCTGTTCATCAGACTCAATAATAACCACGCGGGTATTATCGGTCACTTCTTCCGGTGGCAAACCAAACCGGGCACGGGTATCAATTACAGTGACTACGTTACCGCGCAGATTGATAATCCCTAAAACATAATCCGGAGCTCCGGGAACCGGCGCAATCTCAGAGTACCGCAAGACTTCCTGAACCTGCATTACATTGATGCCGTAGGTTTCTTCGCCTAACCGATAGGTTACCCATTGCAATACCTGATCGTCGACATTGCCTGCGTTATTATTTCTGTCATCACTCATGCACTTGGCTCCACTTGACTATAGTACCTGGTCTTTACTGCCCAAGCCGTTATTCAGCATTGATATTAGTTCATCAACATCCAACAATGCACACATTTTATCTTTTACCATACCGGCAAGCCAGGGACGCTTCGCATTCGCCTGACGCCATTTCACATCATCCTTGTTTAAGGTCACCGTATTGACCAGCTTTTCACTGGCTAATCCCCACGGACTGTCACCTAACATAATGAGATACTGATAGTTTAGCTTATCCGCCAGAGTTTGGTCGTATTTTTCCGGCATAACCCACTGCGCAGTATCCACAACGCTTAATTTCTCTTCCCGATGCAGCATCACCCCCATAAACCAGGCGGGTTTACCGAACAGTGGACCTATCTTCGACAGGTTATGTATTCCGCCCAGCGTAATTAACGGAACGGCAAGCGTTAACCCTGCCACTTCAAAGAACAGCGCCTGAAACACATTATCAAGACGTTCTTCGAGAGGTTTAACCGGCACATCCGGCGGCGGCACCGATGCTTTCTCTTCAACACTCGCTTTAACTTCAGCGATAACCTCTTCGGCTGGCACTACCGTTTCAGCTTCAGTTGGTTTTTTTACTGGCGCAGGCGGTGTTTCCGGCACATCCGGCGTCAGCTCAACCGTTGCCTTTTCCAACAGTTTGGCAGTGCGCGCCGTTACGTCTGCCGGGTCTTCGACATCGCGTAATAAACTGCTGAGGTATTCTTCCATCACCTCTTCTTTGGCAAACGGTGTATCTTTGCTCATTTTAGTCACTATCCAGGACGTTGAGTAATTTCTCGTAGGCAAATACGCCACGAGCTTTGGGGTACACTATGGACGCTGGCGCCTGTATCTGACTGGCGTCGCGAAACCGTGTATCCACCGGTATCATACCTTTCCAAATTTGTTCTTTGTAGTCCAGTAACAATTGTTTTTGAGCGGCAATAGCAGCATTAATACGCCGGTCAAACATTGTCGGCACTATGATGGTGTCAAAATTCCGGGATAAGGTTTTGCCCATAATTTTGAGTGTGTGCATCATTCTGTCCAGCCCTTTAAGGGCCAGAAACTCGGTTTGCACCGGCACAATCACCTTTTCGCAGGCCGCCAGTGCGTTAACCATCAGTACACCGAGTACCGGCGGACAGTCTATCAGCACATAGTCAAACTGCGATTCGATTTGTCTGAGCGCTTTTTTGAGCACCAATCCCATGCCAATCTGATTTCCCAGTGAGCGGTCCAGCGTGGCCAGTGCCATGGTTGATGGCAGAATAAACAGGCTATCGAGTTTACTGGGACATAAACAATCCAATACCTTATCGTCACTTAAGCCAGAAGGATTAGCGAAAATATCATAGACGGAGCTGGACAGTTCTTCTGAGTCAATGCCGAAGTAGTAACTAAGCGAGGCGTGCGGATCCATATCAACCAGTAAAACGTTAAAACCACGCTTTGCCAGAATTCCTCCCAGAGTGACCGTCGTGGTTGTTTTACCGACGCCACCTTTCTGATTGGCTATGGTCCAAATTTTCAACGTTTTTCTCCCGCCTGTCAGCAACTATTGATCAGGACATTTCGGTTTTAATACATTCGCCAATGTCATTGATGTCAATATTCACTTCGGCAAGTCTGTCGACCGTGACCGCTTGCGGCATACCATACACCACGCTACTGTCTTTATCCTGAGCCCACACTTTTGCGCCCAGTGATTTCAGTGTCCGGCACCCTTCACGACCATCAGCTCCCATGCCGGTTAGTATGACGGCCAGCGTATCGCCCCCATAAACCTGGGACAGGCTGTTAAAGGTAATATCCACACTGGGTTTGTAGCCAATGTCCGAAGAATTGACTTCTTTGATCACGATATGGGCCTGACCAGCCCGTTTCTCGATTTCCATTTGTTTACCGCCCGGCGCCAGATAAGCACAGCCAGCCTGGACAACCTCCCCATGCTCAGCTTCTTTTACCTGAATCTGACAATGTTGATTCAGGCGCTCCGCAAAGGCATGGGTAAACGTCCCTGGCATATGCTGGACCAGGAAAATGGGAAACGGAAACCGTGCCGGTAAATGGGTCAGTACTTTTTGTAAGGCTACCGGCCCACCTGTTGATGCACCAATAGCCAGGCAACGATAACGCTTACCACTGCGTTGCACCTGCGACACAATAACCGGTTCAGCGGCATCCTGACTGCCACTGAGCACAGTAGAACTTCTGAAAAAAGTAGATTTTGGTGCGTTGGCCGGCATCGGTCTGGCAGGTTTAAGCCGCTCTGGCTGTGCCTTGTTTAACAGACTACCGGGACGCGCCGTTGGTCTGGGTCGCAGCGAAGATGATGGCGCTCGACGAGCTAAAAGCCGCACTTTGGTTCGTAACAGTGTGGCCGCATCACTGCGATCCTTGGCTATATCCTCAAAGCGCTTAGGCAGAAAATCCACTGCGCCGGCTTCCAGCGCATCCAGTGTGGCTTTGGCGCCTTCATGAGTCAGCGAGGAAAACATGATTATCGACACCGGACATTCAGTCATTATGCGTTTGACCGCTTCGATGCCGTCCATTAACGGCATCTCCACATCCATGGTCACCACGTCAGGACGTAACGCTTTGACTTTTTCTACTGCTTCGCGGCCGTTTGCGGCTTCGCCGACCACATCCAGTGAACGGTCTTCGTTAAGAATATCTTTAACCCGACGGCGATAAAAGCTGGAATCGTCAACAACCAGGACTTTAAAAGCCATTCAATAACAATCCTCTTCTCAACGCTATTACTTGATCGCTTTGCGGGCGTATCGCTTAAGCAGGCTCGGAATATCCAGAATAAGCGCAATGCCACCATCTGAGGTGATCGTCGCGCCTGCCATGCCCGGCGTGCCTTGCAATAAAGCATCCAGAGGTTTAATGACCACCTCTTCCTGCCCGATTAAGGCATCCACTACAAAGCCCACCTGTTTAGTGCCCATTTGCACTACCACTACGTGGCCTTTGTCGCGCTCAATATTTTTCGGCCCACGAATTAGCCAGTCACCCAGGAAAAACAGCGGGATCGCCTTGGAGCGCACAATCATGGTTAGCTGACCATCAACAGTGTTGGTCTTTTTAATATCCATGTTAATAATTTCGCTCACAGCACCCAGCGGTAATGCGAAGGTTTGTTTGCCCACCACAATCATTAGCGTTGGCAAAATGGCCAGTGTCAGGGGTACTTTTATCTCCAGACGAGTACCACGACCCAACTGAGAATCAATATTTACCGTACCATTAAGCTGGTTGATTTTGGTTTTCACCACATCCATACCAACACCGCGACCAGAGATATCACTGATTTCGGTTTTGGTTGAAAATCCAGGGGCAAAAATCAAATTGAAGGCTTCAACATCCGACATCCGGGCTGCCGCATCGGCATCGAGCACACCACGGGAAATCGCGATGTCCTTCAATTTGTCCGGATCCATTCCTTTACCGTCATCTTCGATAACCAGCAGAATATGGTCCCCTTCCTGGGAGGCAGACAGTTTCACCTTACCCATTCTGGGCTTACCGGCAGCCTGACGGTCATCGGGCATTTCGATACCATGGTCCACCGAGTTTCGCACCAGGTGAACCAGCGGATCGGCCAGCGCCTCAACCAGGTTTTTATCCAGATCGGTTTCTTCCCCTTCAAGCTCAAGGGTAATTTCTTTCTTCAGGCTGCGGGCTAAGTCACGAACGACTCGCGGAAAGCGCCCAAACACTTTCTTAATGGGCTGCATGCGGGTTTGCATCACAGCACCTTGTAAGTCACCGGTAACCACATCCAGATTAGCAATGGCCTTAGACATTGACTCATCGTTAATGCTGATGCCCAGACTTAACAAACGATTTCGCACCAGTACCAATTCACCGACCATGTTCATGATCTGGTCAAGACGACGGGTATCAACCCTGACTGTAGTTTCTGCCTGAGGCGCAGCAGGCGCCGCTTTTTTCTCTTCTTTTTTAGCCGCAGGTTCAGCGGCTTTTGCCGGTGCCGCGGGTTTGCTTTGAGCTTTTTCCGGGGTAGCCGGCGGCGTAGCAGGTTTAGCAGCCGGCGCTGCGGCTTTGGCGGCTGGCGGCGGTGTATTGTCAACTTTTACACGCGGTTTTTCAGCCGGTTTTTGTTCTGCAGGAGCATCCGCACCGGGGCCTTTTCCTTGCCCGTGTAATTGATCCAGTAGGGCTTCAAACTCATCATCAGAGATTTCTTCCCCCCCTCCTGTCTCCACTGCCGGAGCCGGACTGGCAGGCGCAGGTGATGCAGGGGCTGGGGACTCGCCGCTGAACTGCCCTTTACCGTGTAGTTCATCAAGCAGCGCTTCAAATTCATCGTCAGTAATGTCTTCATTACCGCTGGCAGCTGGTGCGGCGGACGGCGTTGGAGCCGGTGCCGGAGAGGCAGGCGCAGCGCCAGCCGCGGCGCCGGGTGCACCACCAGTGCCGTGCAGCTCATCGAGCAAGGCTTCAAATTCGTCTTCAGTGATATCTTCAATCAGTTCAGATGGATTGCCTGATTGAGCAGTGTCTTCTTCCAGCTCGAACGTCTCTTCGACTTCGACGGGTTCAGGTTGTGCGGCCGGCGCCTCATCCTGCGTGTCGCCAAAAATATCTTCTCCCGGCGCTTCCGGATTACTCAGCTTGTGCAATGTCTCAACCAGCCCAGCACTAGCCGGTTCCAGCGGCTCTCGCATTTTGACCTTTTCAAACATATCCACTACCACGTCAGTGGCCTGCAGAATAGTATCCATGAGTTCGGGGGTCAGCGAGCGCTGGCCATTACGCATTACGTCAAAGACGTTTTCAGCGCCATGGCAAATTTCAACCAGTTCGGTCAGTGACAAAAATCCGGCACCCCCTTTTACGGTGTGATAGCCCCGGAATATGGCATTGAGAAGGTCCTTATCCTCTGGATTGTTCTCCAGATCAACTAACTGCTCCTGGAGTTGCTCAAGAATTTCACCGGCTTCAACCAGGAAATCTTGCAAAATATCTTCATCGACATCAAAAGACATGTATCCGCTCCCCTAAAAACCCAGGCTGGATAAAAGGTCATCCACATCATCCTGGCCAGACACCACATCGTCACGCGATTCGGCATCAATAATTGGCCCTTCGGCGACAATCGCCTTTTCGGCCTTCGGCTGCGAAGAATTGGCCGCTTTGGTCACTTCTGCACCGCCAAACACAGTCAGCATGTGAACCAGGCTGTCTTCAACCTCTTTGACCAACTCTATTACGCGACGGATAACCTGTCCGGTCAGATCCTGATAACCTTGCGCCATGAGCACTTCGGTCAACAGCCCCATCATCTTATCGGCATCGTCCACAGAAGATTCAAGGTGTTTATCCAGGTCAAGACACATGGATTTAAATTCGTCGAGTTCGATCTCGCGGTTCATTAACTTTTTCCACTCAGGCATCAGGCTGTCTAATTGCCCTTTCATGGTTTCAACAATAGACATGCTCTGTTCAACAGCATCCATTGTAGTATTAGCCGCTTTTTCGGTTTCTTCAATAACGTAGGTTAATCGGGTCTGCGCATCAGGGATATCTTCGTTCGCCAAACCGGCGATCCGTTCATCCAGTTGAAAATTGTTTAAAGAGTCGTGTAACTGACGGGTAAGCTTACCCACCTCTGCGAATAATTCGACAGACTCTTTCATGGTGACAGCGTCAAGCAGTGCATTAGCAGAATCGGTATCACCTTCTTCCAGAAAGGTAACCAACTGCTTCGCTTCATCCAGCGTAATGGGGACTTTCTTATTTTCAGTCATCCAGTTGTCCTCAGCGGTTAAACACGTTACTGGATTAACCTAAACGTTCAAAAATCTTTTCTAGTTTTTCTTTTAGCGTAGCGGCAGTGAACGGTTTAACTACGTAGCCGTTTACCCCCGCCTGAGCGGCCGCTACGATTTGCTCTTTTTTCGCCTCAGCAGTTACCATCAGTACCGGTAAATGCTTGAGTTTATCGTCTGCACGAATTGCCCGCAGCAGATCGATACCCTGCATGCCCGGCATATTCCAGTCAGTCACCACAAAGTCAAAGTCACCTTGCTGCAACATTGGCAGTGCAGTACTTCCATCATCGGCCTCCTGAATATTGGAAAAGCCGAGATCTTTGAGTAAGTTTTTGATAATACGTCTCATCGTAGAAAAATCGTCTACCACGAGAATTTTCATATTCTTATCCAAAATTGCCTCCAGTGAGGATAGTCATATTGTTAGTATAGTTAATGTTACTCACCAGTCTGCCAGGACCGCATGCGCGCTTTTAATTTTAACATCGCCTGGCTGTGAATTTGACTGACCCGTGATTCACTTACCTCGAGAACCTCGCCGATTTCCCGCAGGTTTAATTCTTCGTCATAATACAAGGATAGTACGATCGCTTCACGCTCTGGTAATGTAGTAATAGCATGCGCCAGCGCTTTTTGAAATGAACCTTGCATTAAATCTTCCAGCGGCGAATCCGAACCCCGCGACTCATCCGTCGCGATTACGTCTTCAGACACGCCTAAATCTTCAATACCCACCAGTTTGCCGGCATTGACCTCGGATAACATCTGATGGTATTCCGGCAAGGATACATTGAGCTTGGCCGCAATATCGACATCCCGCGCATCACGTCCGGTTTCCCGCTCAACCTGAGAAATGGCATCGGAAATAGCCCGACCATTCTTGTGGACCGACCGGGGTGTCCAGTCGCCTTTGCGGATTTCATCCAGCATAGCACCACGGATCCGAATCCCGGCGAAGGTTTCGAAACTGGCACCTTTGCTGCCGTCAAAATTTTTCGCTGCCTCAAGCAGGCCAATCATACCGGCCTGAATCAGATCATCGACAATTACACTGGCTGGTAGCCGCGCCATTAAATGGTGAGCAATACGTTTGACTAAAGAGGCATGTCGCTCAACCAGCTGCGCTTTATCAGTTTGTTGTTGGTACGCTGCAGCTTTGCTATTCACGCTATCTCCCTGCCACCTTCGACGCGATCAGTTGCTCAACGAAAAATTCGAGGTGTCCGCCGGGCTGCGCCGGGACAGGCCAGGTCAGAGCTTTGGTGGCCAACTGACCAATCGCGACGGAGGCCGGTGATGACGGGAAAGCATCCACAATAGCGGTTTGCTTGCGAACCGCCCGACGAATGTTTTCATCAAAGGGAATCGTTGCAACTAATTCCAGTGCCACATCGAGAAAACGCCCGGTGACCTTGGAAAGCTTGCTGAATAACTCCTGCCCTTCCCGCACATCGCGGACCATATTGGCCACGATCTTAAACCGGAAAATGCCGTGGTCGCGGTTCAGAATTTTAATCAGTGCATAGGCATCGGTAAGTGAGGTGGGTTCGTCACACACCACTACCAGAATATCCTGAGAAGCCCTGGAAAAACTGAGCACCATATCCGAGATACCTGCCGCCGTATCGACGATTAACACATCGATTTGCGAGCGCAGTTCACTGAACGCGCGAATAAGCCCGGCATGCTGAGTGGGTGACAGCTCTGTCATGGACTGGGTACCGGAAGTCGCCGGGGCGATTTTAATGCCATGGGGACCGGTTACCAGCACTTCGTCGAGCGTGCATTCCCCGGACAACACGTGAGACAAATTCTTCTCTACGCGCAGTCCAAGCATCACGTCTACGTTCGCCAGACCAAGGTCTGCATCCAGAACCATGACCTTTTTGCCTTGTTTTGCCATTGCTATAGCGGTATTCAGAGTAACGTTAGTTTTCCCTACTCCGCCCTTACCGCCGGTAACGGCTATTACCTTGATTAATCGTGATTGATTCATCTTTCGTAAGCTACTCGCCTGGTCTTCAATCATACTGCCTGTGCTGTGTTTACATCGGAACTGCTATTAGTATGATTCAAACCATACTTTTTATAAAGCTTTGCTGCTAAAGAGATTATAGATTTCGCATTAGCAACGTGAATATCCTCAGGCACCTGTTGGCCATCGGCAACATAACTTACCGGCAATTGCGCCTCAATTACGTTGCTGACCACTTCCCCTAAACTATAGCACTCATCCAGCTTAGTGATGATACATCCTTGCAAATCAATACTCTTATAGGCGTTGATAATATGCTTAAGTGTAGCCTGTTGCGTATTACCCTGCACAACTAAATAGTTTTTTACCTGCTGACCGCTTACCTGGCCGAAGGTGGCAAGCTGGCTAATCAAACGACTGTCGCGTTGGCTAAAGCCTGCGGTATCGATCAATACCAGGCGTTTGTTGCGCAGCTGAAACAGTAAATCGGCCAATTGTTCACCTGATTGAGCTTTACGAACCGGACACCCAATAATTTTGCCATAGGTGGCCAGTTGCTCATACGCAGCAATTCTGTAGCTATCGATAGTAATGAGTGCTACCTGATCGGCACCATACTTTTGGGCATAGCGGGCAGCCAGTTTGGCAATGGTAGTGGTTTTACCCGTACCGGTCGGTCCGACTAAAGCAACCACTCCCTGTTGGGTGAGAATATCATCGTTATTGGTGGTCAGACGATTGGACAAAAGTTTTAACAGATACAGCCAGGCCTCGCGCTCATTACACTCAGCCGGCGTGTAGGTGACCATTTGTGCGGCCAGTTGCTGACTAATTCCCATCGCACAAAGCTGCTGCAACAGGTAACGTTGTTGTGGCTTAAGGCGCGACTGTTGCTGCTGTTGCATATCGGCTAACTGAAACTGTAACACATTGCGTAATGAGGCAATTTCAGCGCGGATATCCGCCAGACTGCCACCGCCGCTGTGCTCTGCGTCTTCCTCAACTGCGGGGAATGGTGAGGTTTCTTTGACTGCCGGGGCCTCGGTCGCGAGCGGTTTCACCGGCGCGCGTTTCTCCGCTTCAGCGTTGGCCGCTTCTACACGCTGGGCTACTGCCGCTTTCTGCTCAGCCTGCTTTTCGAGCAATGCGCGCAGAGTATCCGGACCATCATCGCCAATAATCTCGCTTAAGGTCGGCAGACTGCCTTCGTTTTGTCTGGCCACCGGGGCTTTTGGCTTCGGCGGTACCGACAATCTGGCTTCAGGCTCTTTATCGTAAGCGGCTACCAGTTCAATGCCGTCGGCCACTTTGCGGTTTGACATGATCACCGCATCACTACCCAGCTCATTTTTTACCTGGCTTAATGCTTCGCGCATGTCTTTGCCAAAAAATCGTCTAATTTTCATAATGACCTCTTAGGTATTAAGGGTGTCTGTCAGCTTACTGACCGACGGAAGATACAATGCGAACCTGCTTATCATCAGGAATTTCCTGATACGACAACACGTGCAAGCCATTCACTGCATTCTTTAAGAATCTCGACAATACCGGGCGTAACATGCCCGACGTTAATAACACCGCGGGCTCGCCCGCCAGTTCCTGCTGCTGACCAGCCTGTTGCAGCGACTGTTGCAAACGTTCAGCCAGACCGGGTTCTATACCGGCGCCATCATCCCCACCCGCTTGTAGTGACTGATGCAGCATTTGTTCTAGTTCCGGAGCCAGGGTAATTACCGGCAACTCGGCGCCACCGCTGTTTATCTCCTGTACAATCAGACGCTTCAGGGCGATCCGCACAGCTGACACTAAAACGTCAGGATCCTGACTCTTCGGTGCATACTCGGTGAGCGTTTGCACAATGGTGCGCATATCACGGATAGGCACGCCTTCGTATAACAGGGTTTGCAGCACTTTCACTACCGTTGCCAGCGACACCAGATCGGGGATCAGGCCTTCAACCAGTTTCGGATTATGCTTGGCCAGCATATCCATCAGTTGCTGTACTTCTTCAAAGCCAAGCAACTGGTAGGCATTATTGGTTAATAACTGGCTTAAATGGGTGGCGATAACGGTTGCCGCATCCACAACGGTATAACCCAGAGTTTGCGCATGCTCTCGTTGGGCAGGCTTAATCCAGACGGCATCCAGGCCAAACGCCGGGTCACGGGTAGCGCGACCTTCCAGTTTACCAAACACCTGACCGGGGTTAATGGCCAGCTCTTCGTCGTGGCTGACTTCGGCATCTCCGATCGTCACGCCCAGCATGGAGATGTTGTAAGCATTAGGGTCCAGGTCAAGATTATCGCGAATATGAACCGGTGGGATCAAAAAGCCCAGTTCCTGAGAAAGCTTCTTCCGCACGCCTTTAATCCGGGTCAGTAATTCGCCGCCCTGGGTTTTATCCACCAGCGGAATTAAACGGTAACCCACTTCCAGACCAATGGTGTCGACATGCTGTACGTCATCCCAACCCAGTTCTTTAATCTCAGCCGGCACATTATCTTCACTGTTATTGGTGACCACCGGAGTCGGCGGTTGCTCAGCCTTACGTTTTTCGGCATAGGTCTGATAATAAGCATAGCCGCCGGCCAACGCTGAGAAGGTCAGAAAAGCCAGATGTGGCATGCCCGGTACAATGCCCATAACAAACAGGATGCCAGAAGAAATATACAGCGCTTTTTTGTTACCCAGTTGCGTGGTAATTTCGCTGCCCATTTCCTGACTTTCATTTTCACGCGTCACAATAATGGCGGTAGCCACCGACAGCAGCAAGGAAGGTATTTGCGCCACCAGGCCGTCACCGATGGTCAGTATGGTGTACACCTCCAGCGCGTTGCTGAATGACAGGTCGTGTTGGATCATCCCAATAAACAGGCCACCGACGATATTGATCATCATAATGAACAAACCGGCAACGGCATCGCCTTTAACAAATTTTGACGCACCGTCCATAGAGCCGTAAAAGTCGGCTTCAGCCGTGATGTCTTCACGACGGCGGCGCGCTTCGTCCTGATCGATATAACCGGCATTTAAATCAGCATCAATGGCCATTTGCTTACCCGGCATCGCGTCAAGGGTAAAACGCGCGCCCACTTCGGAAATACGCCCGGCCCCAGCGGTAACTACTTTGAAGTTAATAATCAATAAGATAGCGAATACTACGACACCCACTGCGTAGTTACCGCCGATCACCACCTCACCAAAGGCTTCAATAACTTTACCGGCCGCATCGCCGCCTTCGTGGCCATAAAGCAATACCACCCGGGTAGAAGCAACATTCAGCGCAAGACGTAAAACCGTAGCAATTAGCAGTACCAGCGGGAAAATACCGAAATCCACCGGCCGGTTGGTCAGTACCGCAACCAGAATAATCACCAGTGACAGGGCTATGTTGAAGCTGAACAGTACATCGAGCAAAATCGGCGGCATGGGCAAAATCACCATACCCATGATGGCCAACAGAACCAGAGGTACGCCTAAGCCCTGACTTAATTGTTGAAGCCGGGTTTTATCAACACGCTGCAGATATTCAGTTAACACCATAACGAGACGTTCTCAATAACCGATTTTTGACACTAAAATTCGCTTACAGAGACTACTTCAATCCCCGTGCCAGCTTTTTGTGTCTGCGGCTTAAGTGCTCAAATTGTCATCAACACTGATTTTGGGGGCCTGACAGGCAGCGACTAGCGGCCCGTCAGGATAATGAGATAGCCGGAATTAATAACGCATATCAGGAGGGATCGGCAGGTTATGCGACAGGGGTTTAGGTCGTTTGGCTTTACCAGCTTTGTATTTCTTAAGCTGGAATACGTATGCCAATACCTGGGCAACCGCCATAAACAATTTATGCGGGATTTCTTCATCCACTTCGGTGGTGTAATAAATAGCCCGGGTCAGCATGGGAGAAGGGATGAGTGGCACATCATGAGCGGTGGCAATTTTTCGGATATGCATGGCCAGCTCATCCGAGCCCTTGGCGATAACCACCGGTGCCCGCACACCATGCTCGTCATATTTGAGCGCCACAGAGTAATGAGTCGGGTTGGTAACCACCACGTCAGCTTTAGGCACTTCCTGCATCATTCGCCGTGCTGCTGCCTGATATTGCAATTTACGGATCCGCCCTTTTACCTGTGGGTCACCTTCTGAGTTTTTGCGTTCATCCTTTACCTGCTGCTTGGTCATTTTCATTTGTTCATTGTGCTTATACGACTGATACGGCACATCAAACAGCGCAATAGGCACCATGCCGAGGGTGAGCAGAAAAAAGGCCCACTCAATCATATCCAGCGCGTGGAAAATATTCAGGGGGTATATTTCCTGATCCAAGTGTAGCGCTTCATCCTGAAATAAAGACAGCGATATCAGCGCCATAGCGCCAATTACAATAAACTTGGCAAAGGCTTTTAACAGTTCCACCAGGCCGTTTATGCCAAACATCCGCTTCATACCACTTAGTGGATTAAGCTTGGAGAAGCGAGGCGCGGCAGAATACCAGGTAAAGTTATAGCCACCCAATGCGATAGAGCCATAGATACCGGCAATCATTGAAACAAACATAAATGAAAGTACCGGAGTACTGACTTCGGTGATAGCCACACCCCAGGCGGAAAACATGTGGGTGGGATCGTAGGTTTCGTCCCGCGACAGGGTAAACATCCGTCCCGAAATGGCAAACAGGGCTTCGGCAATAAAGCTGCCAAACAGCAACAGCATCAGACTACTCGCCACCAGCACCAGTGTGGTGGAGAGCTCTCTGGAACGAGCAATCTGCCCCTTGCTGCGGGCATCCTGTATTCGTTTTCCCGTGGGGTCTTCTGTTTTTTCTGAAGAATCAGCCATCGTCGCTCAGCCTTATCAGCTTGGACAAATCAGTAGCAGCTCACACATAAACTGTTGAGCCCGTTGCCACTGATTAGCAAAGTGAGTAGAAAAATTATCCAGCGTTAACCAGATAATAATTAAGCCCATTATCTGCGCGATGGAAAAACCAATGCTGAAGATATTGAGCTGTGGCGCGGCTTTGGTCATAACCCCGAACGCCAGATTAACAATTAACAGCGAAACAATCGGAGCCAGAGACAAGGTTAATGCCGCCACAAACATCCAGCCAGCCCAGTGGGCAATATCACGGAGTTGTTCTGCGGCAAACCAGGCTTCGCCAATGGGAAATGCTTCAAAGCTCATCACGATCATTCTGATCATGGCCAGGTGTCCGTCCATGCCCCAGAACAACAGCGTAGCCAGGATCAGATAAAACTGGCCTACCGCCGGCACGTTAATACCATTTACCGGATCCACAATGCTGGCAAAACCAAGGCCGGTTTGCATTGCAATGACCTGCCCGGCCAGCACAAAGGTATTGAGCACCATCATTGATAAAAAGCCCACGGCAATGCCAATTAACAACTGCTGGATGCCAATTACGAATGTACCTAAATCAACCATTTGAGTGACAGGTGTAGGCGGTACCACCGGCATTATTACCAGTGTCATTAGCATCGCCAACAGCGCTTTTACCTGAGGCGGGATGGACTTGGCGCTCAGTCCAACCATCGCGGAAAACATCCCGCTGATACGCATAAATGGCAGCAATAAATCAGCCAGAAACTGATTAATGGCGGCCAGTTCGACTTCCATTTAGCCCACCACCTGCGGAATTTTCTCAACCATATGGAAGGTAAAATCCATCAGCTTCTGCACCAGCCAGTTTCCCCCCCAGCTCAGCGCCAGCAGCGTAACAATTAAGCGCGGCAGGAAACTCATGGTTTGTTCGTTGATTGAGGTGGCCGCCTGGAAGACTGCCACCACCAGGCCAACAATCATGCTCGGTACGATCACTGCCGACACCAGCAGGATCACCATAAACATAGACTCACGCAGGATTTCAACAAAGACCTCTGGGCTCATCGGGTCAGACTCCCATTCCGAAACTGGTGGCCAGGGTGCCGAAAATCAGATTCCAGCCATCCACCAGTACAAATAACATCAGTTTAAAGGGCAATGACACGATCATCGGTGACAGCATCATCATCCCCATCGCCATCAATATCGAGGCGACCACCAGGTCGATTATCAAAAATGGAATAAACAGCATAAAACCAATCTGAAATGCCGTTTTTAATTCACTGGTGACAAAGGCCGGAATAAGGATGTTCAGCGGTACTTCAGTTGGATCGGCGTATTTATCTTCCTCACCGGCAATCGACACAAAGGTTTCTAAATCCTTGACCCGGGTTTGCGACAGCATAAAGGCACGCATGGGCCCTTTTGCCTGCTCAAAGGCCTCCATGGAGGTCATCTCTTCATCCAGATAAGGCTGTAATGCGCGAACGTTAATTTCATCAAACACCGGTGTCATGATGAACAGTGACAAAAACAGACTCACGCCAACCAGAATCTGGTTAGAGGGTGACTGCTGCAGACCAATGGCCTGACGCAAAATTGACAGTACCACGATGATCCGGGTAAACGAGGTCATCATCATGATAAATGCCGGGATCAGGCTCAGCGCGGTCATGATAAACAGCGCCTGAAGGGTCATGGTGTAATCCTGGGTACCATCGCCATTATTAGTAACGGTAACGGCCGGGATACCTTGCTGAGCAACGGCTGGTAGTGATAACAACAAACCGCCCAACAGGAGTATGACGATGGCTTTCATTCTATTTGTCATCGTTGTTGTCCTTCATACCCGGATTCATTTTTTGCGCCATGGCCTGCACCAGCTTTTGTTTAAAAGCCGCGCCACCACCGCTGCCAGCGGCATTGCCGGTCACGTTTTCCAGGGGCTGTTCGAGTTTGCTGAGGTGATTGATGTTTTGGGCGGTCACGCCAATCAGGTGTTGCTCATCGCCTACCTGTAACACCATAACCCGCTCGCGGGCACCGGCCGACAGGCTGGCAATGACTTTTAACTGACCGGAGCTGCCGGGAGTGACATTAAACCGTCGCATTACATATGCGAGGGAAAATATAATCGCGACAATCAGCAGCAATGATAGAAAAATTGACAGTACCGAGCTGGGATTGGTGATGGAGTTGGCGGCCTGCGCCTCAGCACAATACAGGGTTGAAACCAGGGAGACAAAGCATCCCCCTGTTTTGAAAGGAAATTTACCTGAGCTTTTTGATTCTCTCGATTTGACTAATAACATCCGTTAACCGAATCCCGAACTTGTCGTTGACCACTACTACTTCTCCATGAGCAATCAGCGTGCCATTTACAAGAACGTCTAACGGTTCACCTGCCACCCGGTCAAGCTCAACCACTGAGCCCTGGTTTAATTGCAACAGGTTACGGATACTGATCTGGCTACGGCCGACTTCCATGGAAATGGTTACCGGGATATCCAGAATGGTATCGAGTTTCTTTTTCTCTTCCTGGGTGATGGGCGCGTCATCAGACAGTTCGTCAAGTTCAGCTACGCGGACGCCGTCGTCGTCACCCCCTTCGCTTTCGGACTCAGCATCGGCCTGTTCAGCCATGGCTGCAGCCCAATCGTCCATACCGTCTTCTTCACTCATGATCTCGCCTCTTATCTCTTAACTTGACTTGCGATTATAAATCTTCTTCCAGTACCTGCAGTTCGGCATCGTTATCAATGATGCGGCCACCACGGGTGAGTAACTGTAACTCAGACTTCACGGAGGTGGGTCTGGGTATCTTCTCGGCAATCTTCAATGCCAGGTTTTCTCTGGACCGTCCGAGTTTTGCCCGGAAGGTCGGTAAATCCTCAATCAGCACCGTAATATGCTCGGGCATTTCGATTGGAATAATGTCACCAGGTTTGAAGTTCATGACATCCCGTAACGATACTTCAAAGTCCAGCATGTGCGTGCTCAGTTCCACATGCACATCCATGATCTCGTCCCGCAGCGCTTTACTCCAGCGCAGGTCGGTGTCTTCCTTGTCACTTTGTACACCAGCATCGAGTAATTCCCGAATCGGCTCCAGCATGGAATAAGGCAATGAAACGTGGAAATCACCACCGCCGCCGTCCAGCTCAATATGAAACGAACTGATCACCACCACTTCCGTGGGGCTGACAATATTGGCCATGGCCGGGTTAACTTCCGAGTCAAGGTATTCAAATGACACGTCCATTACCGGTGCCCAGGCTTCTTTATAGTCTTCAAAGATGATCTTCAGCAGCATCTGAATGATCCGACGCTCGGTTGGTGTAAATTCGCGCCCTTCAATTTTGGCGTGGTAGCGACCATCCCCCCCAAAGAAGTTATCGACCAGAATAAACACCAGGCGGGCTTCCATAGTAATCAGGCCAGTGCCTTTTAAGGGTCTGAAACGCACCATATTCAGGCTGGTGGGAACAAACAGAGTATGAATGTACTCACCGAACTTTATCATCTGGATGCCGTTTATCGACACTTCAGCGCTGCGGCGCATCATATTAAACAGGCTGACCCGTAAATGGCGGGCAAATCGTTCATTCACAATTTCCAGGGTCGGCATACGGCCTCGAACGATACGATCCTGAGATGAAAAGTCATACTCGAGCGCCGATGAGTCGCCCGGCTCATGGGTGACTTCTTCTTCCTCGACGTCATCTACCCCGTGGAGTAGTGCATCAATTTCATCTTGTGATAATAAATCGCTCACAGCGAACTCCTGCTATTGCATAACAAAGTCGGTAAACAGTACCCGTTCAACCACTTCACCACCGGCAATGTCTTTCAGCGCGTTCTGCACCGCTTCCAGAGCATTGTCTCTTAGTTCAATTTTACCCGGTTCCGTAACCAGATCGTCAGCGTTACTGGCGCTGAAGGTTTGCAGCAAGGTCCCTTCGATTAAAGGAATATGCGTTTTAGCCTTCTCTTCGTTATCGGTACCGCGCACCATTAACTGAACCTTAATCTGTACCAGCCTGTCACGCCCGGAGCCTGGCACGTTAAATACGATTGGTCGCGGCATCGCTACATACAGCGCAGTACCAACACTGGCATTGGCATCCGGCACGGCCGCCACCTGACCACCCCCCTCGGCTGCCAGTTCTTCTGCAGCTGTGGGCTCATCACCACCGGCAAACAAGAAGAAATAGGCTGCACCACCACCGCCAATCAGCACGACGGCAATAATGATAATCAGCATCAGCTTGCTTTTCTTACCACCGGTTTCTTCAATCTGTAACTCTTCTTCAGCCATTCTCTAACCACTCTCACCAACACAAATTAGGCGTATTATGTCTGCTCACCAGTAAATGGCAACGGCAAACCACAGCTTTTCATTAAACATAGTCGTCAATCAGGCCGTTTGCAGGTCTGACAACATGGGTTTCCTGACTTTTAGCCTCGTCTTCACCCGACTCATTAAAGCCGCCGCCGGGTTGGTCGGCAAATTCTCCATCGCCGGCTTCGCCACTGTTTTGCTGACTGACAAATGACTCACCTAAATTCAGTCCCTGCTCAGAGAACATATCCCTTAGTCGTGGCATCGCCTCGTTGAGTGCTTCTTTTGCCTGCTGCGACTGCACCACAAAGCTTACTGAAGCGCTATCGCCGGATACATTCAGGCGGATCTGCATGCTGCCCATTTCCGGCGGATCAAGGCGAATCTCAGCCATTGACTGGCGGCCATTTACCATCCAGCGGATCTTTTCAGCGATTTGCTGTTGGCCCTGGGTCTGCTGCACATTCACCGGTTTATCAAACACCGATTGTTGCTGCATGGACTTCAGGCTATCGCCATGCTGCTGGCGCGTTTCGTGAACCAGGACATCCCTGGCAACGGTAACCAATTCGTTCAGTTGCTGTTCCTGCCCCTGACTCATGCCGGCCATGGATGCCAGTTGGGTCAGTTGCTGAACATCCTGCATCACTGGCAGCACGATGTTCTGAGTGCTTTGCGGCGCGATATCCTGTGCCACTTGTTGTACTAAAGCGGCTAAATCAAGACCCGGTTGATGGCCTTGCTTTAATTGCGAGCGCATTTCTTCAAGGCCAGTGGTTAGCTGACTGCGCATCTGACTGAGCTGCGTGTCTGTGAGGGCCGGGTTGGCCTTACTGGCACTGTCGGTCATCACCTGAGCCAGGTCCTGTAAGGTTTTATCGGTACTGTCGCTGAGTATCGCCGCCAAACCGTCCATATCTGTCACTTTCGTAGCCGCACTTTCGGTAGCGGGTTTAGTCTCGGCTTTGCCAGTGTCTGCGCCTTGCTCAACCTGACGCATCAGACTTACCAACAGCGTAGCCTGATGCACTAGCGCTTCATCCGTTGCCTCGGCCACGACCACCGGCTCTTCAGCCAGTTGCACGTTTGCGGCGGCTATGTCAGATAACAAGCCCGGTTCACTGCCAGACTCAGCCTCGCCCGGGCTGGTGTCAGCGGATGTGCTGCGGCGTTCATTGGGTAATCCCTGCAGCAGTGCCATGGCCAGTGCCACCAGGTTTTCTTCTGTCAGTTGCGCTTCATCCACTGGCTTTTCTGCTGTTGGCACTTCAACGGGGGTTATCTCTGCCATGGCCAGCTTTTCCAATGCCGACGGGCCGGCCTCGTCCACAGTTGAGCTTTCTTGCGATTCAGCCCCCGCTTTAATTTGTTTTATCAGGGTGAGCAAGTCAGATAACACCTGCTCTGCCCCACGCATTTGTTGTAGCGGTGAAGCCTGTATATCGGTCGCCAAGTCTGCTGGCAAAATGCTATTCAACCAGTCCTGTAATTGAGCCAATACATCGCCGTCTATGGGTTTGCCTATTTCTGTTGGCAACATGCTGATAAGGTCTTCAGCACTGACCTCTTCTTCTGAGGATGCAGATTTATCACTGGTCAGGGATAATTTATCCTGTAAGGCTCGCACCGCATCTACCAGCGCCAGATAATCGGGTTCTCCTTCGCCCTGAGTGGCTGTATTGCCCCCCAGCAACAAAGCCATGTCGGCAAATTCACTGTCTGGCAAAGCGATGTTATCGGTGTACTCTGGCACCGTTTGGCTGGCAGAAATCTGAGCCTCGGCCTCCGCCGCCTGTTTTTCGGCGCCCTCGGCCACTTTGTCCGGCATGGCGTTTGACTCGCCTTGGAGATTCTCTTGTGGCCCCGCGGCTTTCTCTGCTTTCGGGGGAAACGCTGCGTGTTCTTCAGTGGCTGGCTTCGCGGCCGGGGTGTCATTGTCCTCAGCGGGGGCAGACTCTTTGGCGTTTTTGCTTTTTACCTTGGCGATTTCTTCCTCGCCACGCTGACGGTCCAGTACATCCTGGAAGGTACTGGTTACCGAGGTGTCCTTGGTCGGCTTTTCCGGTAATACTGACTCTCTGGTTTGAGCCTGATCACGGACGGCAGCGCTTTCCGGCAATGTTTCCGGGAAGGCGGCAATTTGTGAACGTTGCGTGGCAAGCTGTTGCATCATAACCGAGTCCTCAATACCTAACTGCTTGAATTTGATGTGTTGTTACATCAGTATTAGTCGCTTCAGTAAAGATTTTGCAAAGAGTGCGCCACTTTTATCAATAGCGGATTCAGGAGATAGAACGGCGCAGCAGACGCTGGGTAGCCAGCTCATCCATCATTTGTTGTTCGAGACGATTGTCGATAATCTGCAGGCTCTGATCTTTCTTTTCGATGAGCTTTTCAACGGCCTGACGTCGGCGCTGCTGAGCTAGCCACTGAGTACGACGCTGGTCGGCCGCCATTTTACACTGGGCAATAACGTGCCCCTGCTGCTCACAGGCTTTATCCAGCTTGGCAACAAAAGACAAACGCTGTTGATAGTGATGCGCTTTTACGCCACCACTGCCCTCCTGCTGGAGCTGCCGCACATAATCCATGCGGTACTGTTGCAGGCTGGTGAGTTTGGTACGCTGTTGCTGAAGATAATCCTGAGCCAGACGAAAGGCATTTAAGGCTTTGTTTTCTTTTTCCAGCTCCATGCGTAAAACGGTGGCTAGCTGCTCAATAGAACGGGTAACATCGTTACGGGCCATTGCTATTAGCCTTTACCTAAGCCGCCGGCCAGCTTACTCATGGCTTCCAGGCTTTCGTCGTAAGCGGTCACCTGTTTCATGCCTTGTTGCAGTAACGCTTTGATGGCGGGTTCGGCATTAATGGCTAAATCAACCCGGGCATCGGTGCCACGTGTATAAGCCCCGAGAGTAATCAGGTCGCGGTTTTGCTGATAGGTGGAATAAACCTGGCGAATACGACGAGCCTGAAACAAATGTTCTTCACTCACTACCTGCGGCATAACCCGACTGATAGAGGCCTCAATGTCAATGGCCGGGTAATGGCCGCTTTCCGCCAGCGAGCGTGACAGTACAATATGACCGTCAAGAATTGCACGGGCGGAGTCGGCAATAGGGTCCTGCAAATCGTCACCTTCTGTCAGGACAGTATAAAAAGCCGTAATCGAGCCCTGATTTTCACTGCCATTACCGGCGCGCTCTACCAGGGCTGGCAAGCGGGCAAATACCGAAGGCGGGTAGCCTTTAGTAGCCGGTGGCTCGCCTACCGCCAGCGCAATTTCACGCTGGGCCATAGCATAACGGGTTAACGAGTCGATAAGTAACAGAACATTCATGCCCTGATCGCGGAAGTATTCGGCAATAGTAACGGCGGTTTCGCAGCCCTTTAAACGCATCAGTGGCGAGGTATCGGCAGGTGCTGCAACGACAACCGCGCGCTGACGTTCTTCTTCGGTAAGGATATCGTGGATAAATTCTTTTACCTCGCGGCCCCGTTCACCCACCAGACCAACCACCACCACATCAGCTTTGGCACCGCGGGTCATCATACCCAACAGCACACTTTTACCCACGCCACTGCCGGCGAATAATCCCATACGCTGTCCTACCCCTACGGTAGTGATGGCATTGATTGCACGCACGCCCACATCCATGGGTTCGGCGATAGTTCGCCGGGCCAGCGGATTAATTGGCGGTTTGGTGGTAGGCACCCGTTCAGTGGACTCAATGGGACCAAGCCCGTCAAGCGGCTGGCCATTGCCGTCTACTACTCTGCCAAGCATGCCTAACCCCACGGATAAACCGCTGTCCCGATTAAGAGGTAATACGCGTGAACCGGGCACAATCCCGCGCACCGCTTCGGTGGGCATTAAATAGGTAATGTGATCGCCAAAGCCAACCACTTCGGCTTCGATTTCACCGTCGATGGTTTGCACCATACACTGGCTACCGACGGGTAATTGACAGCCTACCGCCTCAAGTGTCAGGCCAATCCCTCGAATAAGCTTACCGGCCGCGACAACCGGTGGTGATGGCACCTGCTTCTGAAGTTGTTGCAGGTGGGATACCAGACTAACTGTCATCAGATAAGCCCTGCTCTAACAGGAATTTATCGAGCACATTGCGACTGCGTCGTTCAATGGAAAGGTCTACAGCATTGTGCTGGGTAACAATATCGCAACCGCCGCGCTCCATGCCCGGAGTATCAATAAGTGTCCAGCCGCGTTCTTTGATGGTTTCTTCGCCAAAATGAGACTGCACCAGTTGGATATCTTCAGGATGAAGATGAATACTGTAGTGGTTTTCTTCCACCGGCAGCGCTTTAAGGCCTTCGCTGAGCGCCTGAAGAATAATGTCTTCGTTGGTTCTGACTTCCGTGCGAACTACCGAACGTGCCAGCGCTACGGCCAGTTTAACCACTTCTTTGCGAACCTGTTCATCTACCCTGGTTAACGGCTCATGAAGCTGCGTGACCAGCGATTCCCACAATTCGGTTTGCTGGCTGATTTGTGCCTGCCCCTGCTCAAGCCCCTGAGCCAGCCCGGCCTCGTGACCACTGGCCAGGCCTTCTTCGTGGCCTTGTGCCTGGCCTTCGGTTTTACCTTCTTCAAAGCCGGTTTGTTTGCCTTCATTATAGCCTTCTTCATAAGCGGCCTGACGAATGGCTTCTATTTCCTCGGCAGTGGGCGGCTTAATTTCTTCCGGTTCTTCCGGTGGCTCATATTTCCAGTCGCTGCGGCGATTCAGCGCGTTAGTTTTGCTCTCTTGCGTTGACTCCGGCTGCTCAACATGTGGCAAATCCCAGCCTTTGGCGTCTTCGAGCTCTTCAACTGTGAATGATTTATAGGATTTCATAGCTTATCCTGTTAGAGGAACTCTTCGCCGCCACCGCCGCCAAGCATAATTTCACCGGCATCAGCCAGGCGTCGGGCCACCGACAGAATTTCTTTCTGTGCAGTTTCCACTTCGCTGATCCGCACCGGCCCCATGGCCTCAAGATCATCAGTGAGCATTTCTGCTGCACGTTTCGACATGTTGTTGGTGATCTTGTTCTTGAGTTCTTCGTCGGCGCCCTTAATGGCTTTAAGCAGCGAGTCCTGCTGCACCTCGCGCAGAATAGCCTGAATACCACGATCGTCCACATCCACCAGGTTGTCGAACACAAACATCAGATCCTGAATTTGCTGACTGAGTTCTTCGTCCTGCTCGCGAATCGCATCCATCAGTTGGCCTTCAATACTGGTATCCAGGTAATTCATAATATCGGCAGCAGACTTCAGGCCGCCCATTTTGGCTGCCTGGGTACCGGCCTGACCGGCAAACTGTTTCTCCATGATCTCATTAAGCTCCTGCAACGCAGCAGGTTGAACTTCTTCGAGGTTGGCTACCCGCATCAATAAATCCAGGCGAACTTTTTCGGGGAACTGCGACAAAATCTCGGCAGATTGCTCGGGCTCCAGATAAGACAACACGATGGTCTGGATCTGCGGGTGTTCGTTGCGAATAATACTCGCCACCTGCTTGGAATCCATCCACTTAAGGGAATCCAGGCCTTTGGCGCCGGAGCCCATCAGGATCTGATCAATCAGGTTGGCAGCTTTATCTTCACCCAACGCTGCAGTTAATGCCCGTTTAACAAAGTCCTGACTCTGGAAGCCAATGGTTGAGTAGTTCTGAATTTCTTCGATAAAGTGCTTATGTACAGAGGTAATTTTTGCCTGTGTCATATCATCGATACGGGCCATGGCCGCACCGAGTTTTTGTACTTGTTTTGGCTCCAGATGTTTAAGGATCTGGGCAGCATCTTCTTCCGACAGGCTCAGTAGCAGGATCGCGGCTTTCTCAACGCCTTCGAGCTTACTTACGTCGTAAGTTTGTTCTTCTTGTGTGGCCAGTTCTTCTGCCATGTTACGACCCCTTAATTACTCATCCTGCAACAGCCAGCCCTTCACTACCTGGGCAGATAGTTCAGGTTCATTGGCCACCAGTGCACGCACCGCTTTTAACACATCTTCATCTTTATGCAGATCCGGCAACATTAACGAGCCATCCGGTGCAAAGCCAACCTGGCCGGCATCAAACTCGCTGGACAGCATGTTAATGGTATCATCACCCAGATCCAATCCTTCATCAGCGTCAAATTCATCACTAGCCTGACTATCCGCCGGATTGATCAGTTTTGACAGCATCGGTCTGATGACGGCAAAGATCAGCGTGATAACGACCAGTCCGCCCATTACCCACTTAAGTATAGGCATAAAGAAAGGTTGTTCCCAAAGTGGTAGCTCTTCCATATCACCGGCATCGATGCGACTGAACGGCATGCTGACCACTTCGAGGCTGTCACCACGGGTCACATCGAAGCCAATACCGCCCTGCAATAAACGGCGTATGCTGAGTAACTCTTCCTGACTGCGGGCTTCGCTGCTAACGGTTCCGTCTTCAGCGCTGGTTTGTTGATAGTCCACCGCCACTGATACACTCAGGCGACGGATAACACCAGTTTGTTGCTTGGTATGGCTGATAGTGGTGTCGAGTTCATAGTTGCGGGTTGATTCTTTAGTGGTACGGCCGGGGACCGGCGCAACCTGACCATTTCCTACTGCGTTTTCAGGAATATTAGCATCCAGTGGCGGCTGATTACTGATCGCGCCGGGAATGCCGGCGGCAACCGAACCCACAGAGTTTTCCTCGACCACCATTTCACTGCGCACTGCGGGTAAATCAGGATTATAACGGCGCTGGGTTTGCTCTACCGCGGTAAAGTCCATACTAACATCCACTTGCGCGGTGTAGTTACCAATGCCCAGCACGGGGATCAAAATAGCATCAATTTTTTCCTGATATTCGCTCTCACGCTGACGTTCGATTTCATATTCTTTTCGTGCCCTGGCACTGACTGAATTTTGCGAGCCGGAGTTCAGTAACCGGCCATTGCTATCGGTAACGGTGACGCGCTCAGGCTCCATGCCCTGCACCGCGGAGGCAACGATATCAACCACCGCGTCCACCTCTTCACCGGTAATCGCCGAGCCGCGAGTGGCAGTAAGCACCACGGTGGCGCTGGCTTTTTTCTCACGGCGGGCAAACACGTTTTCTTTCGGCAATGCCAGCAGTACGCGGGCCTTTTTGATGCTGGCCATGTCTTCAATCGTGGCAGCCACCTGTATTTCCCGAGCGTGTTTGAGGCGTTCCATTTCCACCCGCTGTGACACGCCAAAGCCCATATCCTGCATGATAATGTCGCTGCCAGCCTGTTCGGCCTGCGCCAGACCTTCACGGCTCATACCCAGTTTAATTTTTTGGTATTCGTCGACCCGAACGTGAACGATATTACCTTCCAACTGATATTCAATCTGGTTGGCATCAAGATAATCGAGGGTTTCAATCAGCTCTTCGGTGTCCATTTTAGCCAGCGGACGGAAATCCGGTTCCTGGATAAACAACACCACAAAGATGGCGATAGCTACGCTGATTACCAACACAACGACCAGCGTCATCTGGCGCACCATATCGGTACTGCCAATGGTGTCCATAAACCCGGATTTTTGCTCGTTATCGGAATCCGCCGCGTCAGAGACGGCCAGATTTGTTCCCGTTGCTTCAGCCACAGTCAGTCACTCCACTACACCGGCATATTCATGATTTGCTTGTACGCTTCCAGCACTTTGTTGCGCACCTGTACGGTGGCTTCAAACGCAATGCCCGACTTCTCCTTGGCCAGCATTACTTCAGCCAGGCTGAGGGATTTGTCGCCCATTTCGAAACGCTGAGTCATTTCTTTGGATTCGAGTTGCATACTGTTTACCTTCTCAACAGCATTGCCCAGCATCGCGGCAAAATCGCTTTTCGAAGTATTTAACTCTGTACTGACTTCAAGATTTTGCTGTGGATTAACGTCCAGACGAGTCTGCGCGATCATAGCCTGCATTTCCTGATACAAACTGTTGGCTTTAACGTCCATAACGGCTCCTGATGTGTGTTGATTGCCTGTCCGGTGGTGCCGGATTTATGGCTTTAATGGTACTTACAGAGATCTACAGCAAGGACCAGACCAACTTTTATTATTATTTAATATCAGAAACTTACGTATTTATGCCAAATTTATGACGGCAATCAGGCACAGGGCTACGGGTTATCGGAGGGGAATAGCAAACAGGGCGCTGAAATAAGCGCCCTGCAATAGTAGAAAAAACCGTACTATCAGGCCGGTACTTCGATACCCTGCTCGCGCATGCGAGCCAGTTTATAGCGCAATGTACGCGGGCTGATGCCGAGCTTTTCGGCCACGTCCTTGCGTTTACCCTTGCAGGAAGCCAGAGTATCCAGAATGATCTGGTGCTCCTGGTAGCGCAGCTCCGAGCCCAGCCGGCTATCATCTTCTTCATAATCTGCTTCACTGGCAGAAGCAAAGGACTGCCCGCTCATAGGTTCGATCATCAGATCGCTGGCATCAATTACCTCGGATTCACATAGTATCAATGCTCGCTGACAAACATTTTCCAGTTCACGGACATTACCCGGCCAGCCATGCTGTAACAGTTTACTACGTGCTGACGCACTCAATTTTAACTGCCCTAATCCTTGCTGAGCAGCATGACGATTGATCAGGTGTTCGGCGAGAGGAATAATATCCCCTACCCGCTGTGCCAGTGGCAACCAGGTGATTGGAAACACATTCAGTCGGTAATATAAATCCTCCCGAAATTCGCCCCGGGCCACGGCTTCTTTAAGATCGCGGTTGCTGGTGGCAATCACCCGCACATCCAGTTCAATGGTTTTGCGAGCACCCAGACGCTCCACTTCTTTTTCCTGCAGGACACGTAATAACTTAGCTTGCAACGCCAGGTCCATCTCGGTGATTTCGTCGAGCAGCAAAGTGCCCCCCTGTGCTTGTTCGAACTTACCAGGACACGCCTGCACTGCGCCGGTAAATGCACCTTTCTCATATCCAAATAAGGTAGCCTCCAGCATATTTTCAGGAATGGCCGCACAGTTAATCGCCACAAAAGGTGACTGACTGCGCTGCGAATTGTCATGGATATAACGGGACAGCACTTCTTTACCCGAACCACTTGGCCCCAACACCATCACGGTTGCCTCTGAGCGAGCTACCTTACGCGCTAGTTGCAGTAATTCCAGGCTGCTACTGTCGCCTACAATGGGTTGACGGGACTCTACTTTTTGCGCCGGTGCATAGCGGCCAACCAGATTCAGCAGCACTTCGGGAGCAAAGGGTTTGGACAAATAATCCGTCGCACCATCGCGCATGGCACTCACGGCGTCATCCACTGTGGCATAAGCCGTCATCAGCAGTACCGGTAAATTGGCATCTTTGCTCTTAATCGCTTTTAATAGCGCCAGGCCATTCATTTCGCCCATCTGAATATCACTTACCACGATATCCACCGACTGCTTACTGAGCAGCATAATCGCCTGCTCTGCTGAATCGGCGGCGACCACCTGATAATCAGCCAGTAACAGCGTATCTACCAGCGCCTCGCGCAGGCCTGCATCATCCTCGACGATCAGTACGGTTGTTTTTGGCATGGGTTATTCCTCTGGTTGGGTGTCGGCAATTACCATATCACTGGCAAATGCGCGAGGTAACATTATGGAAAAACAGGCGCCTTCGTCGGCCAGATTTTCCACATTAATGCGGCCCTGATGTGCTTTCACCACCGACTGCACTACGGCCAGGCCAAGGCCGGTGCCATGCGTTTTGGTGGTGTAAAAGGGTTCGAAAATTTTATCTTTCAGGGCGTCAGAAATACCCGGTCCCTGATCACTGATGGTGATACACAACCAGCGGTTTAGTACGCTGAACTGCACGGTCACGTCACTGCCCTTCGGGCTAATCTGGCTGGCATTCTGGATCAGATTGAGTAAAGCACCCTGCAAAGCGGTAAGATTACCGGTGATCGACGCATTAATATGCTGACCTTTATAGATAACGAGCTGATCCTGGCTCTGAGTAATGGTTTGCGCTGTCGGCGCAATTGCCTCATACAGTTCTTGCACTGAGATATCGTTAACGACCTGTTGCTCACCGCTTTTGGCGAACAGCAACATGTCGTTGACCTGGCTCTCCAGTTCTTTGAGTCGGTCCTGCAGTTTATGCGCAAACTGAACGCCGGATTCCGGCTGCAGATTCTTGCGGGTCAGATTGGCCGCATACAGCATTGCCGCTGACAGTGGCGTACGAATTTGATGGGCCAGAGAAGCAACCATTTTGCCCAGTGAGGACAAGCGCTGCAGGTGACTCAGCCGCGCCTGTAACTGGCGGGTTTCCGTCAGGTCGGTAAGCACGATAAGTTGCCCTGGTTCATTCACCAGCGGCGTAATAGACAGTTTAACCCGACGCCCGTCGAACAACGACACTTCGTGACCATCATCGGCGCGGGGTTTAAAAGAGCGGGCAATAATGGTTCGCCACAACTCACCTTCGAGCGGTTCGCCAAGCAACAAAGACGCCTGTTCGTTGGCTTGCCTCACAAATCCTTTGCCATCCAGCACGATAACCCCGGCAGGCATAACCTGTAACAGGTGATTAAGGCGGGACGCTTGTTGCCGTAAGGAGTCGAGTTCCTGCTGCGGTGATTGAGCAGTTTCGCGTACCAGCGATAAATCGGCCGCGGCCTGACGGCTTTTCCCCGGCTTTATCGATACTTCTTCTACGGTATTGGCAACACGACTATTTAATGCCATACATTCCTCGTCAATTTGCAGACACTTGTTGGACTGCTAAGGAATTAGCATTAGTCGTGCCAGAAATTTAGGCATTAAATTTCAATAAGATAAGTAGTTTTTGACGAAATCTTCGCTGTCAATATAATGACAAATGGAGGTTATCGGCGCTGACCTACAGAGATGGAGCTAACCGAATGGTTAACTCTTACTCAGGCCCGCGGTGTTAGTCACGCTGAATATTGTACTTGCGCATCTTCTCAACCAGGGTGGTTCGGCGCATTCCCAGCTTATCGGCAGCCCGGGCAACAACCCACTCCTGCTGATCGAGGGCTTGCTGGATAAGATTAATCTCCAGCTCCGAGAGATACTCTTTGAGGTTTACCCCTTCATCCGGTAAATATCCGTTGATAGCCGGTTCAGGCTCAGATGTATCATCATCGTACCCGGCCGACTCGGCAAAGAGTTCATTGAAGGCATCCCGCTCAAGCACTTCTTCCGGGTAATCCGGCTCGAAGCGCTCCATATCACCATACTGATATTTTTGCGGCAGATCCTGCACATCGACAATCTGGCCTGGATAGAGGATCATCAGCCGTTCCACCAGATTAGACAATTCGCGGACATTGCCCGACCAGGGGTGTTCCATCAGCGAACTGATAGCACGCTCGGTAAATTTCACCGGGTCAACACCATCCCCCTGAATGCGGCTGATCAACTCCTGCAACAGTAACGGGATATCCTCTCGGCGTTCACGCAGGGCCGGACTGTCAATAGGGAACACATTCAGACGGTAATATAAATCCTCGCGGAACTTATCATCGGCAATCATCTTTTCCAGATCGCGATGGGTAGCGGCGATAATTCGCACGTCACACTGTATGGGCCGGTTACCACCGACTCTTTCAAACATTCTTTCCTGCAGAACGCGCAGTAATTTCACCTGCATCTGCAGCGGCATATCACCGATTTCATCGAGAAACAGTGTGCCGCCTTCGGCCAATTCAAAACGCCCTTTACGGGCACTAATAGCGCCGGTAAACGCGCCTTTTTCGTGACCAAAAAGCTCACTTTCCAGCAATTCACCAGGAATAGCACCACAGTTTACCGGTATAAACGGCCCATCTTTACGTTCTGACAGGAAATGTACATTACGAGCGACCACTTCTTTACCGGTACCCGACTCTCCCAGAATAAGCACCGTGGCTTCAGTGGGGGCAACTTGCTCCACTAAGCGGCGGACACCCTGAATTTGCTCGCTTTTCCCCACCAGACTACGGAATAACCGGGTTTTGGTAGGTACCGCCCCGTTGCGTACCGGGTGGCTACGAATGTATTCCTGGCAGCGATGTATTGCCTGAGTAAGCGAAGGGTACGTAATTGGTAAGGTAATATGACCAACCAGATTGCCTACATTTAAACTAGGCTGATCTGCCATGTTTAGCGCAACAAACGGATGCTGAGGATAATTTTTGATTAACGCCAGGGCATCGTTGCCTGTTTCTACATCGATGATCACCGCAACGGGTGATTTATTTTCCAGCAACGATTGCGCTTCAGACACCGAAAGTGAAACACACGGCTCCCCTAAAAATGTCAGGATCGTGTGCAGATTTTGTTTTAATGCATTGTTATTACTAACAAGCAATATATCCTTCATTCAGTCCCCAAACGCTATTGTTATATTTACTAGTTTATACCAAACCACGGTTTTGTGTGTGCGACTGTCAAAAATCGGACACAATTTTTACTATCATCAACATTTCCACCTTCCCGGTTGGCAAACATCAAATGATTTGGCAGCAATACAGCCTGGCGGCCGAAACCAAGGATTGATAATACCGGCTTGCATAGATAAGCATGCAATTTGGTATAGAGCGCTCTGGCAATTGTAGCGGTAACAATGTGAATCGCAATGAAAAAAGCGGATTATTGGCAATAAAAAAGGCAGGTAAACCTGCCTTTGTTGTAAATTTGTGCAATTTAGTTATTCAACAAGCTCAGTACCTGCCCCTGCTGCTGATTGGCCTGCGCCTGAACCGTCAGTGCTGCCTGGTTCTGCATATCATTGGCCGCCTGCTGAGAGCTCGCCTGGGCATAATCCGTATCCTGGATACGACTGCGTGCTGCCGCCTGATTCACATTGGTTTCGGTAAGATTGCGCGCAGTGGATGCAAACTGATTCTGCACTGCGCCAAGGTCGCCACGCGCGCCACCCACAGTTTCGATAGCGGCGTCAGCAGCGGCCAGTGAATCTTCGAGTGACTGTGAGGTGATGTCTACCGACAGCACGTCCGATAATTCGCTGCCAATATCACGGGTGCCTACACTAATCTGCTGACCCGCCTGACTACCTACCTGAAAATCAATCGAGCCACTATTCGACAGCAGAGGCTTACCAGCGAACTCAGTTTGTTCAATGGTCTGGGAAATATTCTGCTGCAGTTGCGATATTTCTGACTGGATAGCCTGGCGGTCGGCATCATTAAGAATACCGCTACCTGATTGCAGCGTTAACTCACGAATACGATTCACATCGTTATTGATGCCTTCCAGCCCGCTCTCTGCCACTTGTGCCAGCGAGATACCATCGTAAGCATTGTTTACGGCCTGGCGGCCGCCTTCAACTTCAGACGTTAAGCGATCGATGATTTGTTGCGCGGCAGCGCCATCTGCCGCACTGTTGATTTGCTTGCCTGAGGCCAGCTTTTCCGACAGTTTATCCTGACGCTGCTGAATTTGCTCCAGTAACGACTGCGGCTTTTCTGTGCTTATATTAAAATTAATCATACCTATCACCTCACGTATAAGTTTAGCATTTGTTCAAACATTAGCCAATCCCGAACATAGGCGGCGGCCTAGCTAAAACGTATACAAACTAATACTTCTGTATGCATCCTTTAGATTTAAAGCAATCGTGTGCAGAAAATACCGTTATAAAGATGGACAACACGCGAGCCTACCAGTCTGATCATTCAGCATGAATAATATTTTTTTGGAGGTCGAAAAATGCCATTCGTTCTT
>OJDQ01000097.1_pt1 | contig 46090 bp, 37 predicted proteins | sample 1592851 | NCBI WGS metagenome assembly OJDQ01 (sample SAMN05416774, study PRJEB24817) | seawater metagenome | isolation source: Sea water | place: Canada:Atlantic | collected 2013-07 | reverse complement strand
AATCGCGAAGAAACACACCTTATGCCTGCAAGCCGCGAACAGGCAATATTTACACAGCGCTGTATAAGACAGGCCCTGAAACAACAACGGTTTATCTGCTCAGACCAACCTCTTTTTTGACTTCTTGCTTGGCGAGAGAAATAAAAAATCTAATTTATTCGTTGAAGAGAAATCTCATCCTAATTTTTTTGTTATGCAGTAATTTATAACTAAAATTTATACCGAAAATCCGAATCAGTGGTTGACCTGCTGCGGTTCAGGCTGTAAATTGTCGGGCATCGGAAAGGTCGCGCAATGCAGCACACTGAAGGTTTTACCAATGCCGCGTATGTTTATTCTATCTCTTCTACTCCTTATGGCAGCCAGATTGCACGGGTAGATTGCGACCAGCGAATCAATACACAAAACCCGTGCTTAGCACGGGTTTTTTTTTAACTAAAATCAACGAGAGACAGCCATGACGAATCAGGTGAAAATATTTGATACGACCTTGCGTGACGGCGAACAAGCCTTGCCAGCCAGTTTAAGTGTAAAAGAAAAACTGCAGATCGCACTGGCCCTCGAACGTCTCGGCGTTGATATTATTGAAGCCGGTTTCCCCGTGTCGTCACCGGGTGATTTCAAATCTGTGCAAATGATTGCCAAAGAAATCAAAAACTCAACGGTAGCAGGTTTATCGCGCGCCGTACCAGCTGACATTGATGCCTGTGGCGAAGCCCTGAAAGTAGCAGACCAGTTCCGCATTCATACTTTCATCGCGACATCCGAAATTCACGTAAATAATAAATTACGAAAATCTCAGGATGATGTGGTCGAGATGGCCGTTGCGGCGGTCAAACGCGCCCGCAACTACACCGACGACGTTGAGTTTTCCTGTGAGGATGCCGGTCGTACCGAAATAGGTTATCTGGCCAGAATGGTAGAAGCTGTTATCGCTGCCGGCGCCACCACCGTTAATATTCCGGATACCGTGGGTTACACTACCCCAACCGAGTTCGGCGGTATTATTCGCCAGTTGTTTGAACGTGTACCGAATATCGATAACGCGATCATTTCAGTGCACTGTCATAATGACCTGGGGCTGGCCGTTGCCAACTCACTGGCCGCCATTGAAAATGGTGCCCGTCAGGTAGAAGGTACCATTAACGGTATTGGCGAACGCGCAGGTAACAGCTCATTGGAAGAAATAGCCATGATCCTGCAAACCCGACATGCCTTGTATGGCCTTGATACCAATATCAACAGCAAAGAAATCAGCCGGACATCCAAGCTGGTCAGCCAGCTGTGTAATATGCCCGTTCAGGCGAATAAGGCTATCGTCGGCGCTAATGCCTTTAGTCATTCTTCGGGTATCCACCAGGACGGTGTCTTAAAAGCGCAAAATACCTATGAGATCATGACCCCGGAAAGTGTGGGGATTAATAAAAACAACCTGAATATGACCTCCCGCTCAGGCCGCCATGTGATAAAACATCGCCTGCAGGAGCTGGGATACAAAGATACCGATTACGATTTAGAAGCAATCTATACCGCTTTTTTAAATCTGGCGGACAAAAAAGGTCAGGTTTACGACTATGATTTAGAAGCGCTGCTGTTTTTCGATCAGCAGAAACACGATCAGGCGCACTATCAGTTAACCTATTTGCATGCCACGTCGGGCAAGGAAATTATCCCCAGTGCCACGGTACAGTTGAAAATTGGTAACGAACTGGTAACCCGCTGTGAAACCGGCAATGGCCCGGTAGATGCTTCATACAAAGCCATCATGTCGATGTTAGGTCATAATGACCTGGAAGTCGTCGACTTTAAGTTAGATTCCAAGGGCGAAGGTGCCGATGCGTTGGCTTCTGTCAGCGTTATTACTGAATACAAAGGCCGCCGTTTCCACGGTTTAGGCCTGGCAACAGATATCGTTGAAGCCGGTGTGAAAGCTCTGATTTTCGTCTTAAACAACACCTATCTTGCTGACCAGATTGATCAGCAAAAGAACCAACAAGAACGCGTAGCAGGAGTATAAATGAGCCAGTTTAACATTGCCGTGCTTGCCGGTGACGGCATCGGCCCGGAAGTGATGCAGGAAGCCAATAAAGTATTGGATGCCATCGAACAGAAGTTTGCCATCACCTTTAACCGTACTGCTTATCCTGTTGGCGGTTATGCCATTGATACTGAAGGCGAAGCGCTGCCATCTAAAACGCTGCTCGGCTGCGAGCAGGCCGATGCCATTCTGTTTGGCTCTATTGGCGGCCCTAAGTGGGATACCCTGCCGCTGGAACAACGCCCGGAGCGTGCGGCATTGTTAACCCTGCGCAGCCATTTTGATTTATTCAGTAATCTGCGCCCGGCAAAAATTTATGCGGGCCTGGAAGACTTATCACCGCTGCGTAAAGACATCGCAGCCAGCGGCGTGGACGTGCTGGTGATTCGCGAACTTACCAGTGGTATTTATTTTGGTCAGCCCAAGGGCCGCGACGGTGAAGGCGAAGAAGAATACGCTTTTGATACCATGCGCTATTCCAAACGCGAAATTCGCCGTATTGCCATAAGCGCCTTCGAAGCCGCCATGAAGCGTGATAAGCGAGTTACTTCCGTCGATAAAGCCAATGTGCTGGTATGCAGCCGTCTGTGGCGTGAAGTCACAGAAGAAGTGGCAAAAGATTATCCCGAAGTAGCGCTCGACCACATCTATATCGATAACGCCACCATGCAATTGGTAAAAAATCCGGCCCAGTTTGACGTGATGCTGTGTTCTAATCTGTTTGGTGACATCATTTCTGATGAATGCGCGATGATCACCGGCTCCATGGGACTGCTCCCTTCTGCCAGCCTCAACGAAGAAGGTTTCGGTATGTATGAGCCAGCCGGTGGTTCCGCTCCGGATATCGCCGGTCAGGGGATTGCTAACCCGATTGCACAGGTTTTATCTGCTTCGATGATGCTGCGTTTCAGCCTTAATCAGGCTGCCGCCGCGGATGCTATCGATAAAGCCGTGGTAGACGTGCTGGAAGCCGGTATTCTGACCGGTGAATTATTACCAGCCGACAAACGCGACCAGGCCGCCTCTACCTCTCAGGTAGGCGATGCCATTGTGAAATCCATTTTAGGTCAGGAGTAATTATTCATGGCTAAAACCTTATACGACAAGGTGTGGCAGGCTCACATTATCAGCCAGTTAGGTGATGACAGCCTGATCTATATCGACCGTCACCTGATCCACGAAGTCACCAGTCCGCAGGCTTTTGCCGGGCTGAACGAAAAAGGCCGTAAGGTGCGCCGTCCGGACCGTACATTCGCCACCATGGATCACTCTATCTCTACCCGCAGCCTGGCGCTTGATGCCTGTGGCCCGCAAAACAAATTGCAATTGCAAACGCTGGCCGAGAATTGCGAAGAGCACGGCGTGAAACTGTTCCCGGTGGGCCACCAGAAACAAGGTATCGTCCACGTAATGGGTCCTGAGCTGGGCTTAATCCTGCCCGGTATGACCGTTGTGTGCGGTGATTCGCATACCGCCACCCATGGCGCATTTGGTGCCCTGGCATTTGGTATTGGTACCTCTCAGGTAGAACACGTACTGGCTACGCAAACGCTTAAGCAAAGCCGTGGCAAGACCATGCAGATTAAGGTTAACGGTAAGCTGGCAGTCGGCATTACCGCCAAAGACATCATTCTGGCCATCATTGGTAAGATTGGTCACGCTGGTGCCACCGCCCACGTTATTGAATATTGTGGTGAAGCCATCGAAGCCTTATCGATGGAAGAGCGCATGACCATCTGTAATATGAGTATCGAAGCCGGTGCCAAAGCCGGAATGATCGCCCCGGACCAGACAACGTTTGATTACCTGGAAGGCCGCGAATTTGCGCCTCAGGGTGCAGACTGGGATGCCGCCGTTGAATACTGGAAAACCCTGTACTCCGACGACGACGCCGTGTTTGATGCGGTGGTGGAACTGGAAGCTAAAGACATTACTCCGCAAGTAACATGGGGCACCAATCCTGGTCAGGTTATCGGGGTTAATCAACCGGTGCCCGGGCCTGAAGACTTTAGCGACAGTGTTGAGCAGGAGTCTGCTCGCAAAGCACTAAAATACATGGGCTTAACGGCCGGTGAGAAATTAGCTGATGTTGCGGTCTCTCACGTGTTTATCGGCTCATGTACCAACAGTCGTATTGAAGATTTACGCGCAGCCGCGCAGATAGCCAAACAAGGTAAAGTTGCTGATACCGTTACCGCCATGGTGGTTCCCGGTTCAGCTGCGGTTAAACGTCAGGCTGAAGAAGAAAAGCTGGACGTTATTTTTAAACAAGCCGGTTTTGAGTGGCGTTTACCGGGTTGCTCTATGTGCTTAGGAATGAACGATGACCTGCTTACCGCTGGCGATCGTTGCGCTTCAACCAGTAACCGTAACTTTGAAGGCCGACAAGGTCGCGGCGCGCGCACCCATCTGGTGAGCCCTGCCATGGCAGCTGCGGCCGCCTTGCGCGGAAAATTTGCCGACGTCAGAGATTTTCAGGAGTAATTTATGAGCGAAACCACTACCGGCATCACCACCCTGAGCGGCACAGCCTGCCCACTGGACCAGGCGAACGTGGATACCGACCAGATTATTCCCAAGCAATTCCTCACCAGTGTCAGCCGCGCTGGCTTTGGCAAGCACCTGTTTCACGACTGGCGCTACCTGGATCTGGAAGAAAAAGAGCCAAACCCGGAGTTTGTGTTGAACAAAACCGAGCATCAGGGCGCGTCTGTTTTACTCGCCCGGGAAAACTTTGGCTGTGGCTCGAGTCGCGAACACGCTCCGTGGGCGTTAACCGACTTCGGTTTTAAAGCGGTCATCGCAACCAGCTTCGCTGATATCTTCTACGGTAACTGCATGAACAATCAGTTACTGCCGATTGCGTTGAACAGCAGCGAAATGGACCTATTGTTTGCCGCCGTAGCGAACGATGCCCAGGCTGAAATCAATATCGATCTGCCGGCACAAACCGTATCAGTGGGTGACACAACGGTCTCTTTCGACATTGCCGAGCACCATAAAAACAATCTGGTTAAAGGCCTTGATGCCATAGGTCAGACCCTGGAACTGACCGGCGATATCGAATCCTTCGAAGCCAAACAACCTGCCTGGCTTTAAATCCTGCAAAACGCCGCTTATTTGATCCAGATAAGCGGCGAATAATTAATTTTCATTTCATCTGTCTACAGTTAGGCTATAGTTAGCAAATCACACGCTTACATTATCAAGCCGGCCTGGAGAGGACATGCTACAACGAATTGCCATCGACGAATTGACTCCTGGCATGTATGTAAATCGGGTCGTCGATGATACTGGCAAGGTAAAAATACGCTCAAAAGGGGTTGTCCGCTCTGATGCGGTGATAACCCAGTTGAAAAACAAAGGGGTCGAAGTTGTCGAAATTGATACCGAAAAAGGTGTCCCCCCGACTGCCCCCCCTGCTCCTGCGTCCGACACAGCCCCCCCTGTTGCCGAGACTCCCCCGGTAAGCAATACCGATGTTGAGGCAAGTAATGAGCCGCTCACCAGTGACAGTTTGAAAGCCGCCGAGCAACTATTCCAAAAAGCCATGGCAATACAACAAACTTTTTTGACTCAGTTACGCTCAGGCAAGGGCGCCGATGTCAATAAGCTGTCCACGCTCACCCAGGATATTCTGGAATGCGTGTTTGAAAATCAGGCCGCCATGATTTGCTTATCCATGGTTCAACGTGGTAACGATAGTTTACTGGAGCACTCCCTGAACTGCAGTATTCATATGGCTATTCTGGCCGACGCTGCCGGCTTTGATAAACAGTCGGTTGAGTATGCCAGTCTTGCCGGCCTGTTAATGGATACCGGCATGGTGAAATTGCCACCGGAGCTCTGCGTACCTGAAGAACAGTTAAGCGGCACCGATTTAATGATGTATCAGACTCATGTCGATGAGTCCCTGGAAGCCATCGAACATAGTGATGACCTGCCAGAAGTGGTAAAGGACATCGTCAGCCAGCACCACGAACGAATTGATGGCTCAGGTTACCCGAAAGGGCTGACCGGTGATGATATTGAGCCATTGGCCCAGTTGGCGGCAGTGGTCGATGAATTCTCCCGGTTAGGCATGCCCGCACCATTTGGCTGCGCCTATGCTACCAGCAAAGTGCTGAAATCACTGGCTCGTAATAAAGGTCTGGAACAAACGCTGGTTAACCGGCTGATAGGCGTGCTGGGCATCTATCCCATCGGCTCACTGGTCAAACTAAAAAGTGGCAAGCTCGGTATCGTTAGTCGACGTAACCCGTCTAACCTGCTACAACCGCAGGTGATGACATTTTACAGTGTTAACAGCGGCCATTTTCAGGAAGTGAAACGAATAGATTTGGCTAAGGGTAAGGATGAGATAGAAAGCAGCATTGGCCCCGATGAATTTGCCATTAATCTGCCAAAATTCTTCACCGATGTGTTTATTCCACAGGCGAGTGACTAAATCACTCGCCTATACGCGTATCACCAGTCGGTGAGTGCCGTCATACTAAACACTTCATCTTCAAAGCGTAATATCACCCGTTGTGCCTCAATATTCACAATCTGGACGCGATCGGCGATCCAGTCACCCTCACCTTTGTCACTGCCATTTACCCTGACCCAGCGGTCCGCCGGGGCGGAGGCATACATATGAGCACTAAAGTCCATAGCGGGTAATCGCGTGAGTAGTCGCGCCGGCAATTGATCGACCCTTTGTATATCGTCATATACGTTGACCACCGTCTCTGACGCCGTTGGCTCTATTCCCTGTTCTTCCTCTTTTTCCAAATCAGTAAGTACTTTGTTAAAGCGGGCCATCAACTCTGGTGATACCGCTACTTTTTCCGTTGCATTGTCAGTGCCTGAAGCGGCTTGCGCCAAAGGAGTTCCGGCTGCTTCAGGTATAGCGGGTTCACTTTCGGTGCTTGTCACTGTTGTCACGTTGGATTGAACCGGCTGGCCAGACGCTTGTGCTATGTTCTGCTCTGCCGCGGGAAGTTGTTCTTCCCTTTCTGCTTCAGGCGTGCCCACTGCTTCAGACGTGTTTAGCGGTGTTGGCGCTGCATTGTTGAGGACGGTCTGACTTGCCACCCGTTGATGACCTGTGTCAGGGGCCGTTAGTAGTTGTTCAAGCATTGTTGGCCCAACGGCCAGAAAATACCCAGTAGCCCCGCCTCCAACCGCTAGCAGTAACCCGGTCAGTAAAGGCTTAACTAAGCGTTGCCACTGTCCCGGCATGCCATTGACTGTGGGTAAAAATAAGCTGCGATTAAACTGATCACTGATAGCGCTGTCGGTCTTTTGTGCACGGGTGTCATACTGCCCCCGCAATAACGCCTGGGTAGGCGTTTGTTCGGTGGTAACCAGCGTATCCTCAACGCAGATTTCAACCGTCTGCTGCGGATCATATTCAATTTCCTGCACGCCCATTTCAATTAAGCCCTGGATCATGGCATCACTGGTGATCAGGCCGGACTTTTTAATTTTGACCGGCCCGTTTTGCGCCGTCACCTGCACAATCATCATCCCCGGCAGGGCTTGTTCAATAGGGATAATGTTACTCATACCATGCCCCACAAATAGCCGCCCACCAGAGCACTACAGAAGATCCCGGCATAAATCAGGGTTTGCTGTCCGCGCAAGCGTTGCTGTATCACATCTTCACCCAAAATTTGTTCAGCTGCAGTCAGAAACAGGTGCTTCTTCACAACCGGCCTTTGCTGTGTAAAGGCCAGTGTCATCGCCCTGTCGCAAAGCAGATTAATAACCCTGGGAATACCAGCGGTTACCCGATACATGGTGCGCACAGTCGCCGGGCTAAACACCGATATATCACCATTAGCCACACTCAGCCGGTGATTAACATAGGCTTTTACCTCATCGGCATTAAGCGGTAGTAAATGATAACGTGCGGTGATCCGCTGAGATAGCTGACGTAATTCATTACGCTTTAACAGCTGCTGTAATTCAGGCTGACCAATCAGTACCACCTTAAGCAGTTTTTCCCGGTTAGTTTCCAGGTTGGTTAGTAAGCGCAGCTGCTCCAGTACTTCCGGTAACAAATGCTGAGCTTCATCAATCATCAGCACGGTATTCTTACCCGCATTATGATTGTCAGCCAGCTTCTGTAAAATCTTGTCCGTAAAGTATTTCAGACTGGCCTGGTTACCATCGGTTTCAATATTGAGCTCATCACACACTGTGGCCAATAGTTCAATAGCCGACAACGTAGGGTTAAGGATCATTGCCACCTGGGTTGAGTCAGGTAACTGCTGCAATAACTTGCGCGAGACGGTCGTTTTACCAGTGCCGACCTCGCCGGTTAGCATGACAAAGCCACCACTTTCCCTTAAACCAAACGTCAGATGCGCCAACGCTTCTTTGTGGCGAGGGCTCATATACAGGTAATCAGGATTGGGCGCGATAGAAAACGGATTATCCGTTAACCCGAAATATTGTAGAAACATGTGATATCAGTTGGACTGTCCATATGTTCGGTAAACTATCAGACTATCCGTTGAAGTCAACAACACCGTGTTTTCAGGCGCTTACTCAGGCATAATAGCCGCATCATACAGCGACTCATTTTCAGCATGCAGGTTTTTCTGGTTGGCGGCGCAGTCCGAGACAAATTACTTAATCGCCCGGTCACTGAGCGTGACTGGGTAGTTGTTGGCGCTACGCAGGAACAATTATTGGCAAAGGGTTATACCCAGGTGGGTAAAGACTTTCCGGTATTTTTGCACCCCAAAACCCAGGAAGAATATGCCCTCGCCCGCACTGAACGTAAAACTGGCGGCGGTTACACCGGCTTTAGCTGCCATGCCACGCCCGATGTCACCCTGGAAGAAGACCTGCTGCGCCGGGACCTCACCATCAATGCCATGGCACAAACTGCCGGCGGCGAAATAATCGATCCGTACCATGGCCAGGCAGACTTGCAGAAGCGCCTGTTACGCCATGTCTCGGCAGCCTTTAGCGAAGATCCGTTGCGGATTTTCAGAGTTGCCCGGTTCGCCGCACGCTATGCTTATCTCGGCTTTACTGTGGCAGACGACACCATGGCACTTATGCAATCCATGGCTTCGTCAGACGATATCAGGCAGTTAAGTGCTGAACGGGTATGGCAGGAGACACGTCGGGCGCTGATGGAACGCTCTCCTGAAGTTTACCTTAGTGTGTTGCACAAATCCGGCGCATTGCGGGCCTGGATGCCAGAATTAGACGCTGTTGATATAAGCAAACAAGCCGCAGACTGCCTGCTAAGAGCGGCAGCTTCCGAACAGCCCTTAACTGTTCGCTGGTCTGCGTTGTGCTGGACGTTATCCCTGCCAGCCTTAGAAGCACTGCAGCGCAGGCTGAAGGTGCCAAACCTTGAAGCCGACAGTGCCCGGCTGGCGGTAAAAACCCTGCCATCTCTGACTGACACTATTGTCCATAGCGAAGGGCTGCTGGGCATCCTCAATATCTGCGACGCCTGGCGCAGACCCGAGCGGCTGGAGCGTTTAACCTTGCTGCTGGGCGTTGTGTATCCTGAGCAGGGACCGCTTTTTCAGAAATTACTCACGGATTCGCTGTCAGTCGCCAATGAGGTCGATGTTAAAGCCATTATCGCTGCCGGTTTTACCGGCCCGGACATCAAACTGCAACTCAATCAGCAACGCCTGATGCGAATCCAACAGACCATCACAAAGCACGGCGTTTCGTCGATTTAATGCTACAATAGCGCCATTCACGTGACAGACGTATTTTTATGACATTCGAACAATTAGAATTAGACGATGACCTGTGCCGGGCTCTCGCCGATATGGGGCTGACCCGCCCTACTACCATTCAGTCAATGGTGGTACCGGTTGCCATGGAAGGGAAGGATGTTCTGGCTTCAGCGCCTACCGGAACAGGGAAAACTATGGGCTTTTTATTGCCTGCCTGCCAGTTTTTACTGGATTTTCCGCGCAAGCAGCCAGGCGCAACCCGCGTTCTGGTGCTAACCCCGACCCGGGAACTGGCACTGCAGGTTTACGAGCAAGCCGTTGCGGTAACCCGCCACACAGACCTGATTTGCGGAGTGATCACCGGCGGCATCAATTACGGCACCGACAGAGAAACTCTGGCTCAAAACCTGGATATTCTGGTGGCCACACCAGGACGCCTGTTTGAACATATCGAACAGGAGTCGGCAGACTGTCGCGATATTGAGTGTTTAATTCTTGATGAAGCAGACCGTATGCTCGACATGGGCTTTTCCGGCATCGTTAACCAAATAGCCTCAGAAGCCCGCTGGCGTAAACAAAACATGTTGTTCTCTGCCACACTGGAAGGTGCAGGCGTGCGCCACTTTGCCAATGATTTGCTCAATGAACCCGCCATTATTGAAGCGGATCCGCCCCGTCGCGAAAAAGCCAAAATTCATCAGTGGTATCACCTGGCTGACAATTTAGAGCATAAACTGGCTTTGCTGGAAAAAATTCTCAAAGAACAGATTACCAGCGCCGTGGTGTTTGTAAAAACCCGCGAGCGTTTACAATGGCTGCGTGAAAACCTGCAACGGCTCGGCCTGCAGGTGTGTTACCTGCAGGGCGAGATGCCCCAGGATAAGCGCAATGCCGCACTGGCCAGCTTTAAATCCGGTAGCCTGAACATTTTATTGGCAACCGACGTCGCCGCGCGCGGCATCGATGTGCCCAATGTAAGCCACGTTATTAATTTTGACATGCCGCGTAAAGCCGATGTTTACGTCCACCGAATTGGCCGCACAGGGCGGGCAGGCGCCAAAGGCACGGCAATTGCTCTGATCGAAGCCCATGATTTTGAGATGATAGGGAAAGTATCGCGATACATGGACGAGCCGCTGAAGGCCCGCTATGTTGAAGGATTGCGCCCTAAACACAAAGCGCCGGAAAATAAGGCTAAGAAAAAGAAATCCAAAACGTCCAAAACCGCCAAAAAGAAGAAGAGATAATTAATATGTCACTGCCTGCTAAAGTGGTTCTGGCTACCGGTAACGCCGGGAAGGTAAAAGAATTTGCCAGTTTGTTTGCGCCACTCAATATTGAGGTACTGCCACAAAGTGAGTTCAACGTAAGTAGCGTGCCGGAAACTGGTACAACTTTCGTCGAGAATGCCATTATTAAAGCCCGTCACGCTGCTCAGGAGACCGGATTACCCGCGATCGCAGATGATTCAGGCCTGGTGGTCGATGCACTGCATGGCGCGCCGGGAATTTATTCAGCCCGATACGCCGGCGAAGACGCTACCGACAGTAAGAATATCGACCGGTTGCTTAACGAGTTGGGCGAAGAAAACGCCAATCGCGGCGCACACTTTCAATGTGTATTAGTCATGATGCGCCACGCTGACGACCCCATCCCCTTTATCAGTGAAGGACAATGGCATGGCAGTATTACCCGCCAGCGCCATGGTGAGGGCGGATTCGGCTACGACCCGGTATTTTACGTAGACAAATTTAAGTGCACGGCAGCAGAGCTCGACAAAGTGCAAAAAAATGCCGTCAGCCACCGAGGTCAGGCGATGCAGCAGTTACTGGCACGCATTAAAGGTTTGTGATGCAAAAGCCGCCGTTGGGCCTGTATATCCACATACCATGGTGTGTACAAAAATGTCCCTATTGTGACTTCAATTCTCATGCGCTGAAAAGTGGCCTGCCTGAGCAGGAATATGTGGCGCACTTACTGGCCGACCTGGAACAGGATGCGCGCCTGACCGGCGAGCGCCCCATCGAAACGATTTTCATTGGCGGCGGCACGCCGAGTTTGTTTAGTCCCCAAAGTATTGGCCATCTGCTGTCTGAGGCACAAAAACGCGTCCCCTTTGCCAGACATATCGAAATTACCCTGGAGGCTAACCCAGGCACCATTGAAGCGGCCAGGTTCGAGGGCTATGTGAATGCCGGAGTAAACCGATTTTCGATTGGTATTCAGAGTTTTCAGGCTCACCACCTTAAAGCCCTTGGCCGCATTCATGATCCGGCCCAGGCTTTGTTTGCCATCGGGCAGGCTAACCAGAGTGGAGTAAATAGCTTTAATGTGGATTTGATGCATGGTTTGCCCGGACAGACGTTGCCAAACGCCCTGGACGACTTAGGTCAGGCTATAGCGCAGCAACCCAGGCATTTATCCTGGTATCAGCTAACGATTGAACCTAACACCCCCTTTTATTCCAGGCCGCCGACATTACCAGACGATGATATCCTCTGGGATATCCAGGCAGAAGGCCACCAGTTATTGCAAGCCTCAGGGTATGAACAATACGAAATCTCCGGTTACAGCAAACCAGGCTATCAGTGTCGGCATAATTTAAATTACTGGCGTTTTGGCGATTATATTGGGATAGGCTGCGGCGCTCACGGTAAACTCACTGACACCGAAAATCAACGCATCACTCGCACGGTAAAAGTAAAACATCCCCGTGGCTATATGACCCTCAACCGACCCTATCTGGATCAACAAACCCCGGTTGAAACGGAAGATTTAGCCTTTGAGTTTTTTATGAATCGCTTCAGATTAGTTGAATCCTGTCCAAAATCAGACTTTGAAAGCCTCACCGGTGCCTCTCTCACTGTAGAACAACATGACGCCATCGAGCAGGCCACAAGCAAGGGTTTACTGGCTGACAGCCCGTCACACTGGCAGGTAACACCTCTAGGAAGACGGTACCTGAATACCCTATTAAGTGCCTTTGTGTAAGAACCGTCACCGCCTCTCAAAAACGCAGTAAAAAAATAGCCGAATTTAAAATTTACTCTATTATTAACTAGTAATAACAATAACAGCCGTCTAGTTGCGGTACTTTTTGCTAAACAAGGACGCCAGCAAAACCATATAGTTGCCGGAGTAAGTATGTCCATTCAGCGTAAATTTCTTGTTGCCATCACGGTTGTGATTGCTGCTTTTTCAGTTGTTATCGCCATAATCACTTCAATTTCAGCGTCTTCTGAAGCAGAAGACAGAATTATTCAGCAAAAAGAACAACTCGCCGCCAGACTCACCAACATTCTTACCGTCACCGATTCACTGATGCACGAACGTGTGGTCAGCAGCATGCGGTTGTTAAAAGAACGCGGTGACAAAATTGGCGTGCCCTCCCAGGGCAGTGAAGTAATTGTTAAGCAAACCCCGGCGACCCAACTGTTCATAGGCGATGAAGCGCAAGCCAATAATTTCGCCCTGGTAGATGGGCTCACCGCCGTGATGGGCGGAACAGCGACACTGTTTAGCAGAACCGGCGATGACTTTATCCGGGTCACCACCAACGTCATTAAAGACGGGCAACGGGCTACCGGCACTAAACTGGCGCCTCAGGGAAAAGCCATGGCGCAAATCAAACAACGCAAAGCTTATTACGGTGCCGTGGATATTCTTGGCAGTCCTTACCTGACAGCTTACGAGCCAATGTTTAACGCAAGTCAGCAGGTCATTGGTATCTGGTACGTGGGCTACTCCGCCGATTTACAGGTTCTGGAAGAAGCCATTACCAAAAGTAAATTGCTTGAAGAGGGCTTTGTCGCGCTTAAAGACAGCAAGGGCAATTTGCGTATGCATTCTGCACACGTTAACGAAACCACGGTTAATAATGCCCTGGCGTCTGGCAATGACAACTGGGATGTCACCACTATTCCTTTCGAAAAATGGGGCTACGAGCTAATTCTGGCCTCATCGAGTGATGAAAAGACAGCCCTGGTAACATCAGCGGTGTTGGCCGTGCTGGTTAAAATTCTGATTGCCAGTGCGGCAATTCTGGCCACGCTCTTCTACCTGATAAATCATATGGTAGGTAAACCGCTGGATGAATTTATTGGTGTGGTGAACGATCTGGCCTCTGGTGAGGGCGACTTAACCTTTCGCTTTAATGCAAACTCCAGCGATGAGTTTGGCCTGATGGCCAAAGGGTTTAATAAACTGTTATCCCAATTGCAAACCACTTTGAGAAGTGTCAATCAAACCACCGACACCATGCTCTCGCAATCCCGGGAACTCAATGAAACCGCAGATAAATCCAGCTCCACAGTGACTGAATTAACCAATGAAACCCGCGCTATAGGCGATGCGTTGTCGACCCTGCAGGAAAATGCAAGAGCCGTATCCGGTAACATTAATCATTCTAATGAGGCTGCTGGCGCCGCCGACAGCGACACACGCAACAGCGTAAGCGTGCTATCGGCAACCATAAAAGACATTGAGGCGCAGGCCCATAATATCGATACCTCAGTACAGGTGATCAATGAGCTGGCCGCCGCCAGCGAACAAATCAGTGGCGTTATGGATGTGATCCGCAATATTGCCGAACAAACCAACCTGCTGGCGCTCAATGCGGCTATTGAAGCCGCCCGGGCTGGTGAGCAGGGCCGAGGCTTCGCAGTAGTGGCTGATGAGGTTCGCTCTCTGGCGAGTCGCACCCAATCATCCACCGAGGAAATCCGCGTAATGATTGAGCGGCTGCAACAGGGGAGTCGGGAAGCCGCTGAGAAAATGCAGCAAAACAAGGACAATGCGTTTTCTACCGTCCAGGTAACACAGAATGCCGGTGAGTCGCTGGAGAAATCTCTGCATGCCGTAGCAACCATAACAGAGTTGAATCAGGAAGCCGCCACCATGGCCTCACGTCAGGCCAGCATTACTGAAGATGTGGCAAAACGGTTGAGCAGTATTCAGGATGTAGGCAATCAGAATAGCGACTATGCACGATTGGTGGCACAAAACTGTGCGCAGCTGGTGGACGAAATCAGCAGCATGCAACAACAGCTTAAACGTTACCGTTTTTAACGCCCGGCTGACGCCCGTTGAGCCAGTAACGAGTCAATGATTTCCCGGTTTGCGGCCGGGAAATCGTCATACTTCAGGTTATTTAAATCCAACCATTTACCAGGCTGCCCTTCAGCGCCTGTGGGTTCACCGCTAAACCCGCTTACCGTGTAGACATGCAATCGCACACACTTATCGCCATAATCATGTTCAATCAGCGTTAGCGGCTCACAGTGCGTGGTAACAATGGCCACTTCTTCCTGCAGCTCCCTGCTCAGTGCAGAATCAGGCGCCTCACCCTCCTCCACTTTACCACCGGGGAATTCCCATTTACCGCCCTGATGTTTATTACTGGCGCGTAAACAAACATAGGTTTGGTTATCACGTAGAATAACCCCAACAGCCACATCAATGTATTTCATGATTTGTTACCTGTTTAATCTTACAAAAAAGGCCGGATACCTGCGATATACAGATAACCAGCCTTTTCATTTTCAGTGCTGACAGCCTATTTTAACTTTCCGTGACACTGCTTGTATTTTTTTCCGGAACCACAAGGACAAGGGTCATTACGGCCTACTTTGGGTCCCTCTCGCATCGCGGTCTGAGGACCACTGACATCTTCTGAGGGTTCGCCATCTGCGTCAGCATGCTGGAAATTCTTCGGTACATCATCTGCCTGACGACGTTGCTCTTCAACTTTTTCCACATCCGACTCAGCTCGCACCTGTACCCGGCTTAAAATGGTAATCACTTCAAGTTTCAGGCCCTCTAACATATTGGAGAACAACTCAAAGGCTTCACGTTTATATTCCTGCTTAGGATTCTTTTGTGCGTAGCCGCGCAGATGAATACCCTGACGCAAGTGATCCATTGCCGCTAAGTGTTCTTTCCAGTTGCTGTCGAGGTTTTGTAACATCACCGCTTTTTCGAACTGACGCAGTACCTGCTCGCCAACCATTTCTTCTTTGGCTTTATACGCTGTATTTAACTCATCCAGAATGCGTTCGCGCAATTTTTCTTCGTACAGTTTGTCATCCGCATCCAACCATTGTTGAATTGGCGCATCCAATGCAAAATCGGCTTTCAGGCGCTGTTCAAGGCCATCAACGTCCCACATTTCTTCGAGGGATTGTGGCGGAATATACTCATCTACCACACCACCAATGACATCTTCGCGAATAGCCTGAACGGTTTCACTGATGTCTGCCTCATCGAGCAGCTCATTACGTTGCTCGTAGATAACCTTACGCTGATCGTTGGCCACATCATCGTATTCCAGTAATTGCTTACGAATATCAAAGTTACGGCCTTCCACCTTGCGCTGAGCATTTTCAATGGCGCGGGTTACCCAAGGGTGCTCGATAGCCTCGCCTTTCTCCATGCCCAGACGTTTCATCATACTGGCCATTTTTTCTGAGGCAAAAATACGCATCAGGGCATCATCCAGCGACAGATAAAAACGCGATGAACCAGGGTCACCCTGACGGCCTGCACGACCACGCAACTGGTTATCAATCCGACGGGACTCGTGACGCTCGGTACCGATAATATGTAAACCACCGGCCGCTAGTACGGTTTCGTGATCCTTTTCCCACTGTTCTTTAATCTTCTGGATCTGAGCTTCGCTGGGATTTTCAATCTTATCGACTTCCGCCTGCCAGTTACCGCCGAGCACAATATCGGTTCCCCGACCCGCCATGTTAGTGGCGATAGTCACCGCGCCAGGACGACCCGCCTGGGCAACAATGTCGGCTTCCTGAGCGTGGAACTTAGCATTAAGAACTTTATGCGGGATCTTTTCTTTCTTCAGAATGCGTGACAACAACTCTGAATTTTCAATCGATACCGTACCAACCAGCGAAGGTTGACCGCGCTTAACACAGCGGCGAATATCTTCCACGATGGCATCATATTTTTCCTGAGCCGTAAGGTAGATTAAGTCAGCTTTGTCGTCACGAACCATGTCGCGGTTGGTGGGTATAACAACCGTTTCCAGGCTGTAAATATGATTAAATTCAAATGCTTCGGTATCAGCTGTACCGGTCATACCCGACAGTTTTTCGTATAAACGGAAATAGTTCTGGAAAGTTATCGAGGCCAGCGTCTGGTTTTCGTTCTGGATTTTAACGCCTTCCTTCGCTTCCACTGCCTGGTGCAAACCTTCAGACCAACGACGGCCTTCCATGGTCCGACCGGTATGCTCATCAACAATCACGATATTATCGTCTTTAACGATGTAATCGACGTCGCGGGTAAACAGCTTATGTGCACGCAAAGCCGCGTTAACGTGGTGCAGTAATGAGATATTACCGGCATCAAATAAGGATTCTTCTTCATTAAGCAGCCCTTCACGTTTCATGATTTCTTCAACGTGGATCTGACCGTGCTCAGTAAGGTGAATTTGTTTGGCTTTTTCATCAATGGTGTAATCACCATCGCCATGTTTACCCTCTTCGTCTTCCTTATCCTGCCGGTTCAGTTCAGGAATAATCTGGTTAATGCGTAAATACAGCTCGGAGCTATCTTCAGCGGCACCAGAAATTATCAGAGGGGTACGGGCTTCATCGATGAGGATAGAGTCAACTTCATCAATAACCGCATAAAAGAGTTCGCGCTGGACTCTGTCCTGTGGACTGAACGCCATATTATCGCGCAGGTAATCGAAGCCAAATTCATTGTTGGTACCATAAGTGATATCGGCCTGATACGCTTCGCGCTTTTGCTCCGGCGCCAACCCTGGTACGTTACAGCCTACGGTTAAGCCGAGGTATTCAAATAAACTACGACTCCAGTTAGCATCCCGCTTGGCCAGGTAATCGTTCACGGTAATAACGTGTACGCCTCGCCCGGTTAACGCGTTCAGGTAAGTGGGCAGCGTTGAGGTCAGTGTTTTACCCTCACCGGTACGCATCTCGGCAATTTTGCCAGAGTGAAGCACCTGGCCACCGAGCATCTGAACATCGAAGTGGCGCATGCCATATACACGTTTGCTGGCTTCACGCACTGTCGCAAAAGCCTCAATCAGAATATCATCGAGACTGGCGCCCTCTTTCAGACGTTGCTGAAATTCGGCCGTCTTTTGCTTTAGCGCAGCATCATCAAGAGCTTCGTATTCTGCTTCCAGCGCATTAATGGCATTGACGTGCTTTTGTAATTTTTTTAATAGTCGATCGTTACGACTGCCAAATACTTTCCTGAGCATGCTTGCAAACATTGTGTTGGTATTTCCACTTCTGTGATTTATCAAAAACAAAAAATCTGACCGGCAGATTGTTCTGTCACGTTACATTAGATTGATTGGCGTGTAATAGAGGCTTACGCTACTTCTTGTAGACGTAAGGAAGTGGATCGACTTTTTGACCAGCTTTAATGACTTCGTAATGTACATGAGCGCCGGTAGAACGACCGGTGCTCCCCATTAGCGCGATAACCTGGCCTTTAGTAACCAAATCACCTTTATTAACCAGCAAAGTCTGATTGTGACCATAGCGTGTTACCAGACCATCACCGTGTTCAATCTCCACGAGATGACCGTAACCGTAGCGGTCGCCTGACCAGGTCACTATGCCTGCCGCGGTGGCTACGACATCGTCGCCCACTTCACCGGCAAAGTCTAATCCGTTGTGCATGGCCGGTTGTCCGTTAAAAGGATCCGTCCGCATGCCGTAGTAGGATGATAACCATCCTGTCTCTATCGGGCGTCCCGACAAACTAATCTGTTCATCTATATGGTGCCCGGTAACCAATCTTTCAAGTGCGGCCAGTTGCTGCTGCTTGTGCTTTAACTGACTGCTTAATTCTTGTATAGGTGATAACAGTCGCTGTTCTTCAGCTTCTAACTGACTGCTTATCGTTGCTGATGCCAAACCAAAATCGCTTACCGACTGTTCTTCCACGCCCATTGCCCTGGCCAGTACCTGGGTCTTTGCATCAATTTTATCCAGCGAACTTTGCATGGCCATCAGCTGTGCCGCAAGGGCCTTTACCTGTTCATCGGTAGCCGCTGCGAGAGAATCCACTTGTTGCTGCTCGGCTTCAAGGATATTTTGAGCTACTTTTACGCGGGCGAGATTTTCGAAAGAAGAGTCGGTAGAACGGCTGGATACCAGCACAAACAATGACGATAAAACAGTAAGACTCACGATCGAGCGCACGCTAATGCTGCGCCTGATGCGTTTATGCTTACCTATAAATGTCACTGTTAGTTTCATTATGTGTCTTATTTTGCTTTTCTGCGGTGGGCCAGCGGTACAATAACAGCCAGCCTAAATCTTTTGATTCGCTATTCTAGCGACATTCGGCCCTATTAAACAACAAAAAAGCCGCCACGAGGGCGGCTTTTTCAGCATAAAGTATTAAACCAGGGCCGGTTGTGCATACCGGATTGGCGCTTCGTCCTGAGACTCGTAAGTAATGTACTCCCAGCAGTCGCGCTGAGCCAACACGGCATTTAACAATTTATTGTTCAAGCCATGTCCGGTTTTGTAAGCGGCCAATTCACCAATAATGCTGTGACCGCCTAAATACAGGTCGCCAATAGCATCAAGGATTTTATGCTTGAGGAACTCATCGTCATAACGCAGTCCTTCGGGATTTAGTACGCGGTAATCATCCAGTGCGACGGCATTTTCCATACTGCCACCCAGCGCCAGATTGTTCGCGTTCATGTATTCCAGGTCGCGCATAAAACCAAAAGTACGGGCGCGGCTAACCTCATTAACATAGGAGCAGGAATCAAAGTCCATCACCATATGCTGACGGGTCTGGCTGATAACCGGGTGCTCGAAGTCGATTTGAAAATCAACCCGGAACCCATCGTAGGGGCGTAACTCTGCCCACTTATCGCCATCTTCCACGCGTACGGGTTTGGTGATTCGAATAAAACGCTTCGGCGCGTTCAATTCTTCAATACCCGCTGATTGTAAAAGAAATACAAACGGGCTGGCACTGCCATCCATAATGGGCAGTTCATTACTGTTAACCTCAACAATAATGTTATCAATACCCAGTCCGGCCAATGCTGAAGCTAAGTGTTCAACAGTATGTATACTCACACCGTCGTCATTATTCAGACAGGTACACAACATGGTATTCCCTACCGCATTAGCGCGGGAGTGAATGTCGACATGCGGTTCAAGGTCAATACGCCGAAACACGATTCCCGTGTTCGCAGGCGCAGGCCGGAGAGTCATCGTGACCTTGTCCCCTTTGTGCAAACCTATGCCAGTTTCCTGGACTGCATGTTTAATTGTACGTTGTCTAATCATGGCTTTAAAAAACACCTAACCTAAAGCGGCCGAACATTATAGTTAGCCATCACTTACTTGTCAAAAATATCGGCTATTTTATGAACAACCTTAACCTTTTGAACAAGTACCCTGTAAATTTTTGTGTACCGTTCTAGTCTGCTTGCTTACGCAGGAAAGCCGGAATATCCAGGTATTCAAGGTCATTACCAGGTTGCGCATTTTCATCTGCTTTAAGCGCCTGGTTACCTTCTGTACCGCCAACCGCACGGGATTCACCGCTGGACTGGAATTCCCTGGCAGTGGCACTCAGGCGTGAGCCTTCAGAACTCACCAAAGAAATATCAGGCTTGCGCTCTGCGCCAATGCCGGTAGCCACTACGGTAACCCGCAGTTCATCGGTCATTTCCATGTCGATTACCGTACCCACTACCACAGTCGCGTTCTCTGATGCGAAAGCTTTTACCGCGTTACCAACAGTTTCAAACTCATCGATAGCAAAATCAGGACCAGCAGTAATGTTGACCAGAATACCGCGCGCACCCGACAGATCGATATCTTCCAGTAACGGGCTGGCAATCGCTGCTTCTGCTGCTTCTTCAGCACGATCCGGACCAGAGGCTGCACCACTGCCCATCATGGCTTTACCCATTTCAGACATCACGGTACGAACGTCAGCGAAATCCACGTTAATCAGACCCGGACGGGTGATCAGCTCAGCAATGCCCTGTACGGCTCCGCGCAACACATCGTTGGCCGCGCTGAAAGCCTGTAGCAATGGTGTACCAGGACCCATCACTTTCAGCAGTTTTTCATTCGGAATGGTAATCAGTGAGTCGACATTGTTCGCCAGTTCATCGGTGCCCTGGTTTGCAAAATCAGTTCGCTTTTTACCTTCAAATGGAAACGGTTTAGTGACAACCGCGACGGTCAGAATACCCATCTCACGAGCAATCTTGGCCACTTCGGGTGCCGCTCCCGTACCGGTACCACCGCCCATACCTGCGGTGATAAAGATCATGTCCGCACCATCCAGCGCTTGTCTGATGGTTTCACGATCTTCTTGTGCAGCTTCACGACCCTTATTCGGATCAGCACCGGCCCCCAGACCTTTGGTGACATTTGAGCCGATCTGCAAAGTAACATCTGCAGATGAGCTTCGTAGCACCTGTGCATCGGTATTAACTGCAATAAACTCTACGCCTTCAATGCTTTGAGACACCATGTGCTCAACTGCATTGCCACCGCCGCCACCGACACCGATGACTTTGATTACGGCTTCTTCGCCGTGGCTATCCATTAATTCAAACATACTTACTCTCCGGTTCTGTACGTCTTTCTAACACTTGAGTTCACCTGCATATTGAGCATTCCATGACTCTCGCCGGTCAACCTAAGCGCCCCCTAAAATTTAAAATTCGCCTTTAAACCAGCTTTGCACACGCTTGAACAAACTATCTGTCGCACGTTGCTTACCCGTTTTTTTATTATCTGCTTGCATTTTTCCATAGTGGAGCAGGCCTACGGCCGTCGCAAAGCTGGCATCATCGGTATATTCTGACAAGCCAACCATATTCAACGGACTACCGACCCGCACCGGCATCTGGAAAATTTCTTCAGCAATTTCAACAGCACCTTCCATTTTCGCGGTCCCGCCGGTTAAAACCAGCCCCGCTGCAATTTGCTCTTCAAAACCACTGTTTTTAATTTCTTTGTGTATCAGTTCAAATAATTCCTGATACCGAGGTTCTATGACCTCTGCGAGCGTATGTCGGGACATCACCCGGGCAGGACGACCGCCCACACTGGGTACCTCGATACTCTCTTCCATACTAACCATGTCTTTTAGCGCGCAGGCATAGTTAACTTTTATCTCTTCAGCATTGCTGATAGGCGTTCTGAAGATTTTTGCTATATCGCTGGTAATCTGATTACCTGCTAACGGCACCACCGCAGTGTAACGAATGGCGCCATCGGTATAAATCACAATATCCATGGTGCCGGCGCCGATATCGACCACGCAAACACCGAGTTCGCGTTCGTCATCAGTCAGCACTGCATAACTGGAAGCCAGTGCCGAGAAAATAATCTGATCGGCCTGCAACTCACAGCGCTCGATACATTTCACCAGGTTTTTCGCCATATCATCCGCACAAGTGATGATATGCGCTTCAGCTTCCATTCTTACGCCTGACATGCCAATCGGGTTTTTGATCCCTTCCTGCACATCAATGGTAAATTCCTGTGGCAACACATGCAGTAAACGACGCTCTGCCGCAATGGGTACCGAGCGTGCCGCATGAACCACGTTATCCACGTCTTCCTGGGTCACTTCCTGGTTATTAATCGGCACCATGCCACTTTCATTCTGACACTTTACGTGACGACCAGAAATCGACATAAACACAGAAGAGACCTGACAATCCGCCATCAGTTCCATTTCGTTTACCGCGCTTTGAACCGATTTCACTACCAGGTTCAAATCATTCACGCCGCCCTTGTCCATACCACGGGCAGGATGGGTACCGACACCTACGATACTGATTTGATCATCGTCGAGTAACTCGCCGAGGACAGCCTTCACACGGCTGGTGCCGATATCCAGTCCTACAATCAAATTACGTTCTGCCGGTTTAGACATATGTCGCTTATCTCTTATTAACTTTTAGTCTGATTACTATCAGAGTCATTTTGCCAGCCTACGGCCAGCCCTGTGTCGTAGCGTAAATCCACGTAACTGACACCCTTAGGTTGTTCGCTCAGTAACGGGTAAACATCTACAAATCGTTGTAAACGGTCAATAAACTCCTGTCGACCAAGGTTTATCTCTATGCCATTTACCAGTTGTACCTGCCATGCAAATCGCTCAGATAATGACAACTCTTCAATATCCAGTTGCCGACTGCGCAATAAACTCTGCATGGCGTTAAATCCTTCCAGCGCCGTCTTCTCACTGCCCCCCGGGCCAAACAGTCGCGGTAAGCCCAAATTCTTACCTTCCGCGTTAAAACTCTCGCCGTAAGGATTCAGCATCAAATCTTCATTCCATCTGGCGACCGGTGTTTGCTCCACCAGGTAAACCTTGAGCCGGTTGGGCCACTGTTTACGTACCGATGCCCGGTACACCCATGCCTGGTCTTCCAGCAGCTGGTGAATGTCGTTGACATCCAAAGCAAAAAAACTCCCCGGCTGCGACTGGCGAATAAGCCTTTCCAGTTTCAGAACATCCAACTGCTCAAACTGGCCGGAAAAATCAATTACCTGCACCGGCGCCTGCTGCTCGTCCTGCATCCAGTGGTAGGTGTGAATGCCGCCTACCGTCAACATCACAACCAACGCGGCTAAAAAAGCAATGCCGCCCCAGGGCGCCTGGCGTTGTTCTGCTGACATTTTCGAATCACTCCATACTGGTTGCCAGAATAGCTAATACTAAATCAGTAAAACTAATCCCGGCGGCAGCCGCGGCCTTGGGCACCAGACTTTTTTCAGTCATGCCAGGCACCGTATTGGCTTCAAGTAAATAAAACTCACCAGATTGTTTATCCTGCATTACATCAACCCGCCCCCAACCAGTGGCTGAAAGCGCTTCAAAAGCGGATGTACACAGCGATGCCAGATGTTGCTCGTCTTTGTCAGACAAGCCACTCGGGCAAAAATATTCGGTCGTATTATCCTGATACTTTGCCGAATAATCGTAAAATATATGCGGGGTTGACATGCGGATCGAAGGTAAAGCCTGCCCTTGCACAACGGCAACGGTATATTCAGGTCCTTCAATATACTGCTCCAACAAGACTGTATTATCATATTTAAAAGCGTCTTGTATGGCAGTCGCGAGTTGTTTAGCGCTAGTCACTTTGGCCATCCCGATGCTCGAACCTTCCCGAGCCGGTTTAACCATGACTTTTCCCCCTAATTTATCCATTATAGCGCCGCATGATCCAGCTTCAAAGCGACTTTTTACAGCAATTTCATATTTCGCTGTGGGAATATTCAGACACTGCCAGATTTGCTTACTGTGGATCTTATCCATTGCCAGTGCCGAGCCCAGTACACTGCTGCCGGTATAGGGTATTTTTAGCTGCTGCAAGGCACCTTGCATACTCCCATCTTCGCCCCCGCGACCGTGCAACATAATCAACACGCGATCGAACTTTTCACTAATTAATTCAGTGAGTTGCCTTTCAGCCGGATCAAAACCTACCGCCTCAACACCGGCCCCTTGCAAGGCGCTTAAAACGGCCTCTCCCGAGCGCAGCGACACCTCTCGCTCAGCCGAGTCGCCACCGTACATCACAGCCACTCGTCCGAAGGCTTTTGGGGTATAAGTTTTTAAGGTCATTACTGCCCCTCCGGCTGCATGAGTTCGGGATTCAATTGCATGGCGGCCAGTTTCCTGGCTAACTGCCCCACATTACCCGCGCCCTGGGTCATCACAATATCGCCATCCTGTAACTGATTTGCCAGAATTACCGGCAGCTCCTCATGTTCACTGACATAAACCGGTTCTAACTGGCCACGGGCCCGAATCGAGCGCGCCAGCGAGCGGCTATCGGCACCATCGATGGGCTGTTCACTGGCGGCATACACATCCAGTAGTAACAAACAATCCACCTGGGATAACACTTCCACAAAATCTTCATAAAGGTCCCGGGTGCGAGTATACCGGTGCGGCTGATAAATCATCACCAGACGCTGTTGCGGCCAGTTATTGCGGGCCGCCTCAATGGTGGCAGCCACTTCGGTTGGATGATGACCATAATCATCCACCAGGGTAACTTCGCCGACACTGGTGGCAAATTGCCCCAGTACTTCAAATCGGCGACCTATTCCACCAAAGCTAAGCAATGCTTGTTGAATAGACTCATCATCAATGCCTTCTTCACTGGCCACGGTAATTGCAGCCAGTGCGTTCAACACATTATGCTTACCTGTTTGATTCAGTTTCACAGTCAGCGGCGTTCGTTGCGGGCGGTGAACCGTAAAATGTGCCGAACCAAAACTAAAACGAATATCCGTTGCATAAACATCGTTATCTGCATCCAGACCATAGGTGATCACGCTGCGGCCGATTTGCGGCAACAGAGAGCGGATCACCGGGTCATCACCGCATACCACGGCCTGACCGTAAAACGGCAGATTATGTAAAAACTCTATGTAGGTGTCGGTCATTTTGCTGAAATCACCGCCATAGGTTTCCATGTGATCGGCTTCAATATTGGTCACCACACTCATCATCGGCTGCAAGTGCAGGAACGAAGCATCACTTTCGTCGGCTTCAGCAATCAGATACCGGCTGCTGCCCAGTCGCGCGTTAGTTCCGGCGCTGTTTAGTAAGCCGCCGATCACAAACGTGGGATCGCGCTCAGCTTCAGCAAAAATGGTGGCAATTAAACTGGTCGTCGTGGTTTTGCCATGTGTTCCCGCCACCGCAATACCATGACGAAAACGCATTAATTCGGCCAGCATTTCAGCGCGCCGGATAATAGGGATCCGCTGGGCTCTGGCGTATTGAATTTCCGGATTAGCCTCGTTGATTGCACTGGATACCACCACAACGTTGGCATCCACTACATTTTCCGCTTTGTGACCGATAGCAATATCGGCCCCCAGCGCGGTGAGGCGTTCTGTCATCGCTCCGGTCTGAATGTCAGAGCCAGCAATATCATAGCCTTCATTCAACAGTACCTCGGCAATACCGCCCATCCCGGCGCCGCCAATGCCCACAAAAAATATGCGCGTAATTTTTCGCATTTGCGGACTTTGAAAAGGCGTTTCCAATACCATTTACCGCTATCTCTCTTTGGTTATAGCTTCACAGGCATCTGCCACCTGTTGAGCTGCGTTATAGGGTGCAAACTGCTTTGCGTTGGCCGCCATCCTGACACAGTCGGCAGGATTTTCCAGCCAGTCACGCACAATTACCGGCAATTCTGCACTAAGTGCTGTTTGAGCCACCAGTTTGGCCGCATTCTGTTCAGCCAGTGACCGGGCATTCAGGGTTTGATGATCGTCAACCGCATGGGGCAACGGCACAAATATCGCCGGTTTACCCGCTGCAGCGATCTCTGCCACCGTCAGCGCGCCGGCCCGACAGACGACAAAATCTGCCCATTCATAAGCCGCTGCCATATCAGTAATAAATTCAAACACTTCAACCGCTTTGTCACCATAGGCCTGGCGCACGCTGTGTTCGTTGCCTTTGCCGCACTGATGACGTATTGCCAGTTGCGGGAATGACTGACAGATAACCGGCAATTGCTCATTAAGCGGCCGGGCACCCAAGCTACCGCCAATAACCAGCATACGCATTGGCTGAGAAGCCTCAGTTTTTGGTTTAAGGGCAAGAATCTCATCCCTTACCGGGTTACCAACCGCCTGACACTTATCTTTGACACTTGCAAAATAGGGACTGGCAGAGGCAAAGCCCAGCATCACTTTGCTGGCAATTCTCGCCAGCAACTTATTGGTGACTCCCGGCACGGCATTCTGCTCATGGATGATAATCGGGATGCCCAGGGTTTTAGCCGCAATACCGCCTGGTCCGCTGGCATACCCGCCCATACCAATCACCACATCCGGCTTAATTTGTTGTAGCAACTGGCGGGCACAGAACAAGGATTTAACCAATGCCATGATGCCCGTAAGTCGCGCGGTTATTCCTTTGCCTCTTAATCCCTTAACGGGAATAAAGTGAATCGGGAAGCCGTACTTAGGAACAACCTGAGCTTCCATGCGTTCTGCAGTGCCCAGCCAGTCAATATGCCAGCCACGACGTTGTAGTTCGCTGGCTACGGCAATCCCCGGGAATACGTGTCCGCCGGTTCCGCCCGCCATGACCAGACAACGCTTATTCATCATCCGGCTCCTCGGCTACATCACGCTCATTCTGTTCCAGCGGTTTTAAGGCAGCTTTAACTTTGCTTTTACCTTCACGTTTACGACCTTTATCGAGTGCCTGCACACCCGCCACCCGCAATTCAAAATCAATACGCAGTAAAACAGCCACCGTGACAGACATAATAATCAAACTGGAGCCGCCGTAGCTGACCAGTGGCAGAGTTAGTCCTTTAGTTGGCAATATACCGGCACTGGCGCCAATATTTACCGCGGTTTGAAAACTGAACCAGATGCCAATAGCGTAAGCCAGAAACCCTTCAAAAGCCCGTTCGTTCGCCAGCGCCTGATTACCAATTTGCAGCGCGCGAATAACTAACCACAACATCAGTAACAGCACCACCATCACGCCTGTGAAGCCAAGCTCTTCAGCGAGGATAGCCATTACAAAATCGGTATGCGCCTCGGGCAGAAACTCCAGCTTCTGCAAACTATTACCCAGCCCCTGGCCAAGCCAGTTGCCCCGGCCATAGGCCATTAACGACTGGGTCAGCTGATAGCCGCTGCCAAAAGGATCGGCCCAGGGATCCCAGAACGAGGTAACCCGTGCAAGGCGGTACTCAGAATCAACGATCAGCGCCACGACTGCCAGCACACCGGCAAAGAGTAACGCGAAGAACTGCCATAACTTAGCGCCGGCCAGAAACAATAGCCCCATTGTGGTTGCCAGCATAACAACAACCGTTCCCAGATCCGGCTGCGCCAGTAGCAGCAGCGCGAGAATAAAGAACACCACCAGCGGTTTAATAAATCCTTTAAGGTTTTCTGTGACTTCATCATAGCGACGCACCATGTAGCCGGCCAGATAACAAAAGAAGAACAGTTTTGCGGGTTCCGCCGCCTGTACCGTGATAGGCCCAACAACCAACCAGCGGGTCGAACCGTTAACGTTCCGGCCAATCAGCAGTACTGCCACCAGCAATCCAATTGCAGCCAGCAACATGTAAGGGTTGGTTACCCGCCAGAACTGCATTGGCAGCTGCACGGTGATCATCGCCGCGATGATGGCAGCAATTAGATAAATGCCGTGACGAATTGAAAAATGAAACGGGTTATCGTGTAACCGGTCAGCTACTGGCATGGAAGCAGAAGTAACAATAACCAGGCCAATGGCCATTAAAGCAAAGGCTACCAGCACAATGCCGCCGTCAAAAGCCGGTGCGGTAGTCGCCGGTTTATCGTGACGCGCCGCGAACAATCCGGCCAGGTGAGAAGTCACTGCATTCATGCCGACAACTCCCTGACCGCCTGTTGAAACACGTCAGCCCGATGTTTGTAGTTGTTGAACATATCCAGACTGGCACAGGCCGGTGAGAGTAAAATCGTATCGCCAGACTCTGCCAGTGCAAACGCCTGCTGGACAGCTTGCTCCATGCTCTCAACATACCAGCCGCGGGCTGCCATCTGACTGAGGATCCGGCCATCACGCCCGAGCGCAACGACTGCATCGACATGAGCCTGCAGCGCCGGTGCCAGTTCGCTTAAATCTGCGCCCTTGGCATCGCCGCCCGCGATTAATATTAATTTTCCGGTCAGACTGCCTGCCAGTCCTTTAAGCGCCGCTTCCGTCGCACCGATATTAGTGGCTTTGGAGTCGTCAATAAAGCTCACGCCCGCCACTTCGGCAATTTTGCTGCACCGATGGGCCGCACTGTGGAACGTTTTCACGGCTTCTGCTGCGGCTTCCATATCATCGCTAAATACGCTGACCAGGGCCAGTGCTGACTGGATATTCAGCGCGTTATGCTGGCCTACCAGCGCAGTGTCGGTCAGACACAATAGTGGTTTGCCGTGATAAGTGATCATTTGCTGCGCTGCTTGCCAGCCGAAATCCTCGCTAGTTGCGGTCAGGCCTGTAGCTATCCGCGAGGTAACAGCCGTCATGGGCATTGTATGACTGTCTTCCCGATTTACCACCGCCACCTCACAGTGATCGAAAATGCGTTGCTTGGCTTCACTGTACGCAGATAATGTATGGTGACGGTCGAGGTGATCGGCAGAAAGATTCAGTATGGTCGCGGCCGCCAGGTGCAGACTACGGGTCGTCTCCAGTTGAAAACTGGACAATTCAAGCACGGTAATATGCGCCCCGTGCTGCAGTGAGTCCAGGGCCGGTAAACCTACATTGCCGGCGGCAATCACGTTATAGCCCAGGTGTTTAAGTATATGCGAGGTTAACAGGGTGACCGTGGTTTTGCCGTTTGAACCAGTAATACCGATAACTGGCCCGGTTACCGCCAAAGCAAACAGCTCAATATCGCCAATGACACTAACACCGGCCTGTTTAGCCGTTAAAACAGCCGGTAAATCCGTTGCAATACCGGGGCTCAACACCAGGTGAGTCACACCATTCCAATAGTTCTGTGGCACTTCGCCACAGGTAATTTCAGCGTTTACCCGGGCCGCCAGTTCATCACTCACCACCAGGTCTGCGCGGGTATCCCACACTTTAAAAGCCAGCGACTGGTTTTGCAGATAGCGCACACAGGAAAGCCCGGTCTGTCCCAGACCGGCAATGACATACTGTGGTAAACGCTGTGCCTCAGTCATACTCTATCGTAACTTCAATGTGGCTAAACCAATTAACACCAGAATCAGCGAGATGATCCAAAATCTTACAATCACCCGCGGTTCGGGCCAGCCTTTTAATTCATAATGGTGATGAATGGGTGCCATACGAAAGATACGCTGCCCCCTGAGTTTATAAGAGCCTACCTGCATGATGACCGAAACGGTCTCCATCACAAACACGCCGCCCATGATAATTAAGACTATTTCCTGACGGACCAGCACAGCCAGCACGCCAAGTGTTCCGCCCAGAGCCAGCGACCCCACATCGCCCATAAATACCATGGCCGGATAGGTGTTAAACCACAAAAAGCCTAACCCTGCGCCAACAATAGCGGTGCACACGATCACCAGTTCACTGGTAAGGGGAATATGCGGAATATTTAAGTAGCCGGAAAAGTTAGCATTGCCGGTAACGTAGGCGAAAATAGCAAATGCGCCGGCAACCAGTATGGTTGGTACAATCGCCAGGCCATCGAGCCCGTCAGTAAGGTTGACCGCATTGCTGGTTCCCACCAGCGCAAAATAAACGATGGCGATATACAAAATACCCAGTTGGGGCAACACTTCCTTGAAGAAAGGAACCAGCAGTGCGGTTTCTTCCATGGTCTGCGCTGACGCATACAGGTAAAACGCTACGCTCAGGGCAATCACGGATTGCCAGAAATATTTCCAGCGAGCTATCAGACCTTTTGAGTCTTTGCGTACCACTTTGCGATAATCATCAACAAACCCCACAATACCAAAGGTCACCACCACAAACAGGGTGACCAACACATAGGTATTCGTGAGATCTGCCCACAGCAACACACTTACCACAATAGCCGCCAGAATCAGCAGACCGCCCATGGTGGGGGTACCTGACTTTGACAAATGTGACTCCGGTCCATCGGTACGAACGGTCTGGCCAATTTGCATCCGTTGTAACCAACGGATCATCTTCGGGCCGATAATAATCGCGATTAACAGCGCTGTGAGCGTACTCAGGATCGCCCGTAAGGTCAGATAAGAGAATACGTTAAAGCCTGATTCAAATTGCGTTAGCCAGTCGGCGAGCCATATTAGCATGCTATTTTCTCCCGCCGACGACTAAGCTTTCCCAGCGGCGATGTCTCCAAAGCCGCTATGACGTTTTCCATTCTGGCACTGCGCGAGCCTTTAACCAGAATGGTTAGGTCGCGCTGCTCCGTTCCTAAATCCTGCTCTAACGCCGCTATCAATGACACCTGATCGCTAAAGTGATAACCGTTTTCACCAAAGGCCGAGGAGGCACTCTGACTCAATACGCCAGAGGTATACAGGCAGTCGATAAACTTTTCTTTGGCATACTCACCAACCTGTTCATGATAGTAGCGCGCCTTTTCGCCCAACTCCGCCATATCTCCCAGCACCAGTACCCGACGACCGGAAAAACTGGCCAGAGTATCGATGGCCGCTTTTACTGACCCCACATTGGCGTTATAAGTGTCGTCAAGAATCCGTACCTGCTCGGTTAGCGGCACGACTTTTAACCGCCCGCCAACAGCCTGCATGTCTTGCAAGCCATATTTAACATCTTCCAGTGTCGCCCCTACCGCCATCGTCAGCGCCGCCGCCACCAGCGCATTGCCAACATTGTGCATACCGGGCACCGCGAGCCGAATATCGGTATTACCCTGGGCAGAATGCAATGCAAACTCAGCACAGCCATTTAAATCAATAATGATATCCGTGGCATAAAAGTCAGCTTCAGGGCTCTGGTTATCCGGTGAAAACGTTTGTACTGGCTGATACTTCAGTTTGCCCAGCCAAAACTCAGCAAACTGGCTGTCCTGATTCACAATAGCCAGCCCAGCCTCGCCCAGGCCTTTAAAAATCTCGCTTTTCGCCCGGGCTACGCCGAGCAAACTGCCGAACCCTTCAAGGTGTGCCGCCGCGGCATTAACAATAGTCGCCACGTCGGGTTTCACTAAACTGGTGGTATAGGCAATTTCACCAAGGTGATTAGCGCCCATTTCGACTACCGCGTATTCGTGCTCCGGCGTCAGGCGCAGTAAGGTCAGTGGAACGCCAATCTCATTGTTAAAATTCCCGGCGGTTGCCAGTACATTACCCCGGCGCGATAAAATAGCCGCGCACATTTCTTTAACGGTTGTTTTACCGCTACTGCCGGTAATACCTATGGTTTTAGGGTTGACTTCAGTCTTTACTGCCGCGCCAAGCTGACCCAGTGCCAGTTTGGTATCTTCAACATAAATCACTGGCAGGCCACAGGTGACCGGTTGACTGGCAATGATGGCCGCAGCGCCTGCACTTTCAGCGGCTTCAATAAACCGGTGGCCGTCAAAGTTTTCCCCTAGTAGCGCCAGATAAACAGCGCCATCTTCCAGGGTTCGGGTATCAGTGCTGACCGCAGATACAGTGCAGTCATCGCCCACCAGGCGACCCTTTATTTGCTCTGCTATCCACATCAAAGACCTAGTAATCATTTGCTGCACTCCTGCTGCAAACGGGTAATGGCTTCCCGTTCGTTGTAGTTTATTTTTTGTTCGCCAATTATTTGATAGCTTTCGTGCCCTTTGCCCGCCGCCAGAATAAGGTCATGCTTACCGGCGTTGGCTAAACAGTAACGAATAGCCTGTTCCCGGTCAGGAATATCCCTGGCATTTTCAGGGTGGCTGAGTCCGGCGCGAATGTCGTCAGCAATAGACGATGGCGACTCTGAGCGACTGTTATCGGTGGTGATAATCAACTCGTCAGCACCGTCTTCGGCCGCTTGCGCCATGAGGGGGCGTTTGCCTTTATCCCGGTCGCCGCCACAGCCAAATACACACCAAAGCTTGCCATCGGTATGCAGTCTTAATGCTTTTAGCGCCTGACTTAACGCATCCGGAGTATGGGCATAATCCACCACCACATTGGCGTGCTCAGGGAATTCAAATACTTCCAGGCGACCGGCCACGGCCTGAACCTGCTCAATGGTTTTTACCACGTTGTCAAAACGCTCACCCTGACACAGAAGGGCCGCCGTGGCGCTCATCAGGTTGGCAATATTAAAGTGCCCGAGTAAATCGGTTTGTACCACGGTAGTTCCCCAGGAAGTGGCGAGCCGGAACTGGCATCCATTAGGATGGTATTGCACATTTGTGGCAAAACAATAGCGACCTTCAGGCAAATTCTGCGCAGGTTCTGGCAATACGGCGGCCCAGACTTTCTGAATCGATTTTTTGGCCTTTTTTGCCCACGCGTTGCTGGCTTCATCGTTATAGTTCAGTACCACTGAATGCAGACCGGGCAAATCCAGCAAGCCCAGTTTGGCTGCTGCGTAAGACTCCATCGTACCGTGATAATCAAGGTGGTCCCGGGTCAGGTTAGTGAACACCGCAATGTCGGTATTAACCTGCTTCAGGCGATTTTGCACCAGCGCATGTGATGACGCTTCATAAGCCACCTGATGGACTTCCTGCTGCACAAACTCCGCCAGTAAATACTGCATCGAAATGGCATCCGGCGTGGTATTGCCATTAGCTGGCGGCTTAAACTGCGCGTCGTCGCGATAAATGCCACTACCAAGCGTGCCGATTGATGCCGCCCGATGGCCGAGCAGATGCTTCATTTGCGTAATCAGTTGCACTACCGACGTTTTGCCATTGGTGCCGGTGACTGCAATGGTTGCCAGTTTGTTAGCCGGGTAATCGTAAAATGCTGCCGCCAATGACGAGAGCGAATCGGCAAGCCCCCAGACCTTAACGATAACCGTGTGTTCCCGCATCAGGACCTGACCATGCTCACCCGCTTCTTCTGCCTCGGCAAGAATAGCGCGGGCACCCAGGCTGATGGCTTGTGGAATAAAGTCCCGGCCATCACGGCTATGTCCTTTAACGGCAACGAAAGCCAGTTTCGGGGTGACTTCACGACTATCCAGTGTCAGCCCATGCACCCGAATATCCGGCGCATTAATACCAAATTTAATTAACAGTGCATGCAGGCTTTGCATAAACGCATTAACCACCATTGGTTGACCTCTCTACCACCTGCGTGGCGCTTACCTGACGATCATCCGGTGCAATGTTTAGCAGTTGTAACGCACCGCCCATAATTTCAGAGAAGACAGGCGCTGCCGTATCGCCGGCATGATAAAGGTCACCGCCGGGTTCGTTGATCAACACAACGGTCACCAGTTGCGGGTCATTAAGCGGCGCAATGCCGGCAAAAATATTGACATACTCTTCACCGTAGCCGCCGGCAACCGCCTTACGACTGGTACCGGTTTTACCTGCCACCCGGTATCCGGGAATACGAGCTTTAACACCCGAGCCGTCTTCCTGAGTCACGGTCTCCATCATGGCCATAATCGCTTGAGCATTTTGCTCACTGATCACCCGTTCAGCACTGGGTTTATAAGCCTGATTACCGCTATCCCTGACAATATTGAGGGGCCGTTTAATGCCTCCGGACGCGATGGTGGAATACATTCTGGCTAGCTGTGCGGTGGTCACTGAAATGCCGTAGCCAAACGATAAAGTGGCGAGTTCAAACTCCGACCAGCGGCTGCGTTCGTGAAAAAGACCGCTGCTTTCACCGGGCATATTAATACCGGTGTCAGACATCAGGCCCATATTGTAATAGGTGTCCAGCAAAAACGGTTTTGGCACCGACAGCGCCAGTTTGGATGTTCCCATGTTACTGGAATGCTGGATTATTTCCGCCAGCGATAACTTTCCGTAATTGCGGAAATCCTTAACCAGACTACCGCCCAACCGCATCCAGCCAGGGGAGGTATCGACGATATCACCCACTTTAACCGCGCCAAATTCCAACGCGCTAAGGACCGCTAAGGGCTTCAATGAGCTGCCTGGTTCAAAGGCGTCGGTGATCACCCGGTTACGCATCCGGCGAGGCGAAATGTCACTGCGGTCGTTAGGGTTAAATGACGGCGCATTGACCATGGCCAGTACATCGCCACTGTGGACATCGATAACTATGGCCGACGCCGAACTGGCCTGGTAATAGAGCATGGCCTCTTTAATTTCGCGATAGGCCAGCGCCTGAATGCGCTGATCGATGGTAAGTGTAAGATTACCGGCGGCTTCGCCGTCTTTGGTCTCCAGTACTTCCACCTGACGCCCTTTGGCATCGCGGCGGATTTTACGCGAGCCTGGCGAACCGGTCAGCCAGTCGTCATATAATCGCTCCAGCCCTTCAATGCCTTTATCATCAACATTGGTAATACCGATAAGCTGCGCGGCCACTTCGCCGGTGGGGTAATAACGACGAGACTCTTTGCGCAAATATACGCCCGGGATCTCCAGTTTATCCACATAGTCAGCCATCGCCGGGGAGACCTGACGTTGCAAATAGACAAACCGGCGTTGAGGGTTGCCGACTTTGCCCACCAGCTCGTCCACATCCTGGCCCAGCACTTCAGCCAGCGCCAGCCAGCGTCGGGTTTGATTCAGGCCATTTTGTTCATGAATGATTTTCGGGTCGGCCCAGATTGCTCTCACCGGCACACTGACCGCAAGCTCCACGCCATTACGATCGGTAATCAGGCCACGGTAGGCAGGTGTGTTGCGCGTTCTCAGGGTGCGACTGTCGCCCTGCTCAATCAATGCGTCCGGCGCGATCACCTGAATAAAGGCCGTACGCAGCGCCAGGATCAGAAACACCAGCACAATAATGCCCACCACCAGGAAAAAGCGCCATTGCATAGGGCCTGGACGGGTGTTAATTTTTGCCCCGCCCGCCTTGGCTTTGGTGTGTTTTAACGTGATGGCTGTCATTTAATTCGCACCACTACCTCGTCATCCACACCGGGGCGATGCATGTCGAGTTCCTTCTGAACCATGGCTTCAATACGGTTATGTTCGGTGAGTGCGCGCTGTTCGAGCACCAGGTTACGCCACTCTACGTCGAGCTGATCTTTCTCGCGCATGAGCTCCTCAAGCGCAATATTTTGCTGGCGATTATGGTGAGTACTGAGGATCACCGCCAGGGCACTGGCTATCACCGCTATAAACAACAAAACCCGCAGCTTATGGCGGGTCAATTCGGTAACCAGGATGAGGAGGAAATTAAAGTTAGTCGTCGAACCGGTCATCGTTTTTCCGCCACCCTGAGTACCGCACTTCGGGATCGCACATTGTGTTTCAATTCTTCTTCGCCGGGCTTGATGGCCTTGCCTATCAGCGTTAATACTTTGTCGGCGTCAATTTCCGCCTGAGTCACCGGCAGGCCTGGTGGTAGCGCTTTGCCCTTGCTCTGCTCTTTCATAAAGCGTTTTACCAGCCGGTCTTCGAGTGAATGAAACGAAATAATCGCCATTCGGCCACCGGGACGTAAAATTGCGGTAGCGGCCTTCAGACCCACCCTGAGTTGGTCCAGCTCCGCATTAATATAAATACGAATGCCCTGAAAAGTGCGGGTGGCCGGATGCTTGAATTTGTCTTTGACCGGCATAGCCTGGTCGATAATAGTCACTAACTCACTGGTACGAGCCAGCGGTTGCTGCTGACGGTAATTGACGATCGCGTGAGCGATTCGCTTGCCGAATTTTTCTTCGCCAAACTCTTTAATTACCTGGGTGATATCCTGCTCGTCTGCCGTGTTCAGCCAGTCTGCCGCGCTGAGTCCCCGGGTCGTATCCATTCGCATATCTAACGGACCATCGCGCAGAAAACTGAAACCGCGTTCAGCGTCGTCTAACTGTGGGGATGACACACCCAAATCCATCAGCACGCCATCTATTTGGTGGGTGAGGCCCATTTGTTCAATAACCTCAGCCATATCACCAAACGCAGAATGGACAATTTCAAAACGACTGTCATCAGCAAAGCGCGCGGCGGCTTCAATGGCCTCGGGATCGCGATCAAACGCAATTAACCGGCCATTGCTACCCAATTGTTTGAGGATTTCGCCAGAATGACCGCCACGGCCAAAGGTGGCATCGATATAAATACCGTCTGGTTTAATCGCCAGGCCGTCCAGGCATTCCTGCAGAAGCACAGAGGTATGCGAAAACGATGCGGTCATAATGAGAAGTCCTGTAAACGCTCAGTGAGCTCAAAGTTACCAGAACGCTCAACTTCCATATCTTCTTCGATACGTTTAGCCCAGATTTCTGAATTCCAGATCTCGAATTTATTTAATTGCCCAACCAGCAGAATTTCTTTGTCTAATTTGGCATGATTACGCAGAGGGACAGGAATGAGCACACGACCGCTTTTATCCATTTCACAGTCGATGGCATAACCGAGTAACAAACGAATTTTTCGTCTTTCCTGCTCGATGTTGCTGGAAAACTTACTCAGTTTGAGTTCGATTTCTTCCCATTCGGGAAGCGGGTAAAGCAGCAAACAGCTTTGTTGTGTGTCAATGGTGCAGATGAGTTGTCCGGCACAATCATCCAGAAGGGGCTGCCGATGCTTTGTCGGTATAGCCAGTCTCCCTTTGGAATCCAGATTGATTGCGTTAGCGCCGCGGAACATTCCCCTAGCCTTTTGTGTATTGATCTTATTATTCGTGTTTTATGAGATCTGATCTGCAAAACGTTGATTATATGATCCACTATTTGCCACTTTTACCCACTTTTGACAGTTTAGGTATCATTCCTCCCCACTGTCAAGCAAAAACGCGCCTGACAGGATGAGTAACAAAATGGGGGAAATTCCCTTATTTTCGGGCTTCGCGCTGAAGTGGCTGATTAGAAAGAAGGAAAAAGGGGGAAAAGTGGGAAAAACCACTCCCCTTAGAAGCAAAGCTAAGGGGAAGTGGGTATTTAATTCTAAAAAGGTCTGAGATCGGCAGCGAAAAAAAATTTACTGCGGCCGGTAATCACACATATTTAGCGTGTTATTGATCGCTGGGATCTTATCTTCACTGTGGTGGTTAACGTAGAGCAGTGTGGTACTGCCCTCACGGGCGAGTAAATCCAGCATGGCCAGCACCTTGGTGCGATTGATTTCATCCAGGCCATTACATGGCTCATCCAGAATCAACAGGCTGGGATGCTTCACCATGGCCCTGACAATCAGTAACAGGCGCTGATCACCAAACGACAATGACTGAAACGGCGTTTTTGCATCGTTTTCCAGGCCAATGGCTGCCAACCATTGCCGACACAACAGTCGTTGCTTATCGGTAGGTGTCTTATACAAGCCGATACTGTCGTAAAAACCTGAACACACCACATCTGCCACCGAACAATTGACCCGGTATTGCAAATGCAGACTGTTGGAGATTATGCCAAGGTGTTGTTTGATATCCCAGATACTCTCACCACTGCCCCGCTGGTATCCAAAGACGTTCAGATCGTTGCTGTAGCACAGCGGGTTATCGCCGGTGATTAACGTCAGTAAACAGGTTTTACCTGAGCCATTAGGCCCTGTAACCTGCCAGTGCTCACCTGGTAAAATGGTCCAGTTGAGGTGGTCAAATACCACATTGTCGCCCCACGCAACCCGGCCGTTGTTGAGTTGGACCAGCGGCGTCGCCGTGTCACTGATGACCGGCGCATACAAATCACTGTCGCGCCCTGGTAGTGACTCAACATTCTGTTGGATATGCATGATTTGCTTAAGTGGTTGCAGTGCAGCCTCATCGAGTACATCACCGCTAATTTGCCAGGCAATGCCGCCATTTTGTAAAAACAGCAGCCGCTGCGCCCAGGCGGGAATTTCGCTGACCCGGTTAACCACCATAATAATAGTACAACTGGCGCTTAGCTTATCCAGATACGCTGCAAATCTGGCAACCGTTCCGGCATCCAGACCATCGTAAGGCTCATCCAGAATCAGCCACTCAGGTTGTCGAAGCAGTTCTCTGGTTAACAGTACCTTACGGGTCTCACCAGTGGACAGGGCCAGAAACTCCCGGTCGAGCAGAGCGGCAATACCCAGCAACTCACTCAGTTCCAGCAAAGGTTGCGATTCACGTTGTTCGCCCGCAACACCATCCAGGATAACTTCCCTTGCGGTGCTGGGCACAGGGACCACATCGAGAATATCAGCATCATCTTTGCGGCGCTCGGCTTCAATAACGGCCTGTTGTTGTGCCACACTCACCCACCCGCAGCGATCGCTACTCTGCCGCTCACCACTGAGAAGTTTTCCTTCCCCCGCCAACAGCGCCGCCAACACCGATTTACCGCTGCCATTCAGGCCGCTGATAATGGTGTGCTGGCGCGGGACGATCGTCAGTTCAGGACCTTTCGCAGTCAGAGTAGCCGATAATTTCACGGTGGGGTTAGATAGGCTGAGTGACATGAGAGACATTCCACAGGATGGTTCAGGTTAATGGGGCTTCATCAAAAAGGGTGGGCTCTCGCCCACCCTTTTAAGTTTACTTAACAATGCAGCGTATTACTGCTGTGGCGCCTCAGCTTGCTCTGCTGGAGCAGGCTCCATTTGCATGGCTTTAATTGGGCTTTCCGCATTAGTGGACAACTCAATCAGGCGATTCAGCTGACCCAGAGACAGCATCATGGCATACAGTGCGCCCATAAAGCCTGCTTTGTGCAGCTCTACAACCTGCTCGTCAGCCAGCTCAACCAATTTCTTCTCATCAATTGTCAGAATTCCACCTACATTGCGGCCCTGACCATTGCTGTACTGAACGCGCAGTTGCATTGGGTTTAACAGATCCAGTTCAACCACTTTAGAGACAAACTGCTGAGTCAGCATTTCGCTGTTAGCCAGATCGCCCAGTAACTGCTGACGATTGTTCAGGAAGTCGGTTGGATTACCCTCTTCGGTGAATAACGGCTGACCTTCTTCTTTAATCAGATCACTGTTTTCATCGATGTAAACGCCCAGTTTATCGCCATCAGGACGCACGTCGAACGGATAGCGTACGATGTTCATTGGGATATGCGGTGCATTCCACTTACCGTCTTGTAAAAACAGGTTTTGCCCTGGCTCAATGCCGAGCATTGCCACTACGTGGTGCTTGTTAGTTTTAGGATCCTGGATAAACACCAAAGGCATAGCGCCGGCTAATTGTGCAAATTCACGAATTGATGCCGCGGCCAGGTGAGTGTTTTTCGCGTATGGAAAAGCAGGATCTACCGCTACTTTCAGATCTTTATGTTTATTTTTATCCAGCGGTACGAAATTCATTGCCATAAGTACTATCTCGATTCAATTTTAATGTGTGGTCTGGTATCCGTTTCAGACACCAACACCTGTTATTTTTTAGTTAATAAGGGTCTGGCGACATTATTCAAGGGGCGTATACCAACAAGTTGGTATTTTTATTCACGATACCCGCTATGGCGCTGGTCTTTTTTCCGAGTCCCCCGCAGGTAGTCCACCCTGCACTGGTTCTTCTCCCCGCCACCTGTTGCTTCTCAGATGCCAGACAACCGCCGGGCAGTATGGCGTATTTCAACTTGCGCGTCCAGCCACCCCAGCCAGAGACCGACTAGAGGGTAACCAGGCAAGATGAATAAAATATGAAAGCAAACAAACCGCTCCCCGAATAAACCTCCAGGTGAGTAAATGGAAAAATCATGGTAGGTTTATAAAAAATACGTTCTAACTATCCCCGAGCTACCTCAAATTGGTTTAATGCAGAGCCGCTATACCAGCAACAGTTTGAGGTGGCACGGGCAGATAACTAACAGGGATTTACACTATGAAGCACGCTTTCTTGCTGGGGACTGTTACGGCACTCGCACTGTTAACAGGTTGCCAATCTACGTCGGCGCCAAACCAGCCGCCTAAAGGCTTGTCAACGGCCCAGGATATCGCACAGCGCTATATTATTGTGGATGGCCACATTGATGTACCGTATCGTGTTCATAATAAATGGGTAGATGTTACCCAAGCGACCGAAGGCGGTGACTTTGACTACCCCCGCGCCGTGAGCGGTGGCCTGAATGCACCCTTTATGTCGATTTACGTCCCCGCCAGTCTTGACGACTCAGATGAGTCGACGCAGCTCGCCCACATGCTCATCGACAACGTTGAGGCAATCACAGCCCGCGCGCCGGATAAGTTTGCCATTGCCATGAGTCCCCAGGACGTGCGCGAACAGTTTGCCAAAGGACTCATCTCACTGCCCATGGGAATGGAGAATGGCTCGCCGATTCAGGGCGACCTGAAGAATCTCGAAATATTCCACCAACGCGGTATTCGCTATATTACACTGGCGCACTCAAGAGCTAACCACATCAGTGATTCATCTTACGACATTCGCCGTAAATGGGATGGTCTGAGTCCCTTTGGTAAAGAGCTGGTAACGGAAATGAACAATATCGGCATTATGGTCGATATCTCCCATGTCTCCGACGACGCTTTTTATCAGGCTATTGAAATCAGCAAAGCCCCGGTGATTGCGTCCCACTCTTCACTTCGCACTTTTACTCCCGGTTTTGAACGTAACATGACCGATGAAATGCTGGTAAAACTGGGAGAAAATGGCGGCGTAGTAATGATTAACTTTGGCTCTGGCTTTGTCACCAAAGAAGCCCGCATGTGGAGCGACAATCGCACCAAACAACGTAATGCACTGATTAAAGAGTTTGGTGCAGACAGTCAGGAAGTGGCTGACTTTGCCGACAACTACAGTAAAGAAAACCCTTATCCGTATTCCACACTGGCCGATGTACTTGACCATATTGACCACGTTGTCGGGCTAATTGGCATCGATCACGTCGGCATCGGTTCCGACTACGATGGCGTTGGCGATTCGTTGCCTATTGGTCTGAAGGATGTATCGTCCTATCCGTCACTGGTACAGGGGCTGCTTGACCGCGGCTACTCAGAAACCGCTATCGCCAAGTTACTGGGCGAAAACCTGCTCAGAGTATGGACTGAAGTGGAAGCCTACGCCGCCGCGCATTAGCCCGGCACATTAAACTGTTTCACCGGGGACAATCAGCAGCTTGTTGGTTTACCCGGTGAAAGGAAAATCAGTATTTCCCTGTCTGTAATGAATATCGTATACTCCTGTTAGTTTCATTACCGGATTATTCTGTGCAACGACTGCTTGGTTACATTCTGCTTAGCATGCTTATTTTTCTGCCGACATCAGGTCAGGCGGCAAGCGTGCGTATGGCAGAAACAGCAGCTGTTCAGACCCAACAGGCCGGTAATGCCGATTGCATGATGCATCAATCGGGCAATGAAATGGTTCATGCTGCGCACGCTGAACAGGCAAACGCCTCTTCAACAGCAGATTGTTGCCAGAACGATGCCGAACATAACTGTGCCCAGCAAGCTTCGCCCTGCGCTAAAAACGGCTGTCAGTGCGAACATGCCAGCTCCCATTTAGTCAGCTACCTGGCAGGAATGTACACCCCTCTGCCAATAACCAGTGCAACAACCCACATTGCTGGTCGGCCGGTACTGGCCTTTTCCGGCTTTCCAAGCTCGCTGTTTCGCCCTCCGATACGCCTTAGTTAACCACACCACTTATGCATACAGTGCCAGAGGCATTGTGACCGGGTAATTGCACCCGATTTCAAAGGTTAACCATTGAGGTAAGTATGAAACTTCCTTCTTTATACGTAGTGTCAGCAGGCATTGTATTCAGTTGCTGGCAGTTAGTTGCATCAGCGCAGCAATCCCCACAGCCACAGTTACCACAGCTGCTGTCCCAGGCGTTAGGTCAGGACTATGCACTGGCGCGCAGCCGCCAGAGCGAGCATGCACTAAGTACCCAGCGCAATGCGGTGCAGTCATTACCGGATCCGCGGGTATCTGTGGGCATGCTAAACGTTCCTACCGATGGACTCGCCCTTAATGAACAGGCAATGACCCAGCTCAAAATGGGCGTTAGCCAGATGTTACCCCGGGGCGATTCTGTTGCCCTGCAACGTAACGCCCTGGCCGCCAAAGCAGCCGAACAGCCTGCCAGACGCGCTCTGCGCAAAGCTGACGTAACCCGTGCCATTAGCCTGGCCTGGACCGATATTATTATCCTGCACAACAGTACAGAACTGGTGACCGAGCAGTTGAACTTACTGGAACAACTGACTACCGCCATTGAAAATAACTACGCCAGTTCATCAGGTGCCAGCCAGTATGATGTGCTCAGCATGGAAGTGCTGCATACGGCACTTGAAGACAGGCTGGAATCACTCGTCGCTGAGCAGCAATCCGCTATCGCTGGTTTATCAAACTGGCTGACACCGTCACAGCAATCGGTCCTGCGTGAAATCAAGCCGAATCAGGCCGATCAGCGCTGGTTAGCCGCCCTTATCGAAAAGTCCCTGCTGCCTGCGCAGCAATCGGCACTGCTTGAGCGGTTACAGCAGCATCCTCTTATTGTCAGTCGTAACGCGCTGATTGACGTCCAAAAAATAAAGCAGCAGCAGGTAGCCAGCAGTTTCGATCCGCAGTGGGAGTTTAATGCCAGCTACGCGTACCGCCAGGACGCTACTAATAATACTTCCCGGGCAGACTTTGTCTCGGTGGGCATGAGTGTTGATGTCCCGCTGTTCTCCCGTGAAGTCAAAGAGGCCGCTCTGGCTGCCACCGTTGCCGAAACGGAAAGCCTCGAAACAGAGAAGCGCCTGGTTATCCAGCAACAACTAAGTGAAGTGAACCAGCTTTACGCCCGATACCCTGCCCTGCACTCACGGATTAACCGCTATCAGCACACCTTATTGCCACTTCGCCAGCAACACTACGATGCTGCGCTCAATGCTTATACCACCGCCAGTGGCAGTTTTTCCGATGTCATGCAAAGTCATCTGGCACTGATTGACGATCAGATGAAATTACTCAACCTACAAGGTGAATTGGCCGCGCTAATGATCCGCCTCGACTATTTTATTCACCCCAACGCCTCGCTTTCAGGGAGTTCACTATGAACCGTATTATTGTTCCTTTTATTGCGCTGATCGCCGGGGTGGGTATCGGCTATGCGCTGCTGTCGGCCAGCACACCGCACAACGAAAACAAGTCAGGCGCCAGCAACGAGCCGGACATTCTTTACTGGGTGGCGCCCATGGATAGCAGCTACCGCCGGGATAAGCCAGGAAAGTCTCCCATGGGCATGGACCTGGTGCCGGTCTATGCCGGTGAAGAAAGTGCCAGCGCGGGGACCGTGAGCATTTCGCCGCAAATTGTGCAGAGCCTCGGCGTAACGACGGCTAAGGCACGTCAGCGCAACCTGTCTGAATCGATCGCGGCCACAGGCGTAGTGGAAGTAGCCGAAGACAACATTGTGCATGTTCATCCGCGAGTCAGCGGCTGGATTGAGCGTCTTACCGTCACCACCGATGGTCAGCCGGTTAACCAGGGCGAAACGCTCTACACCTTGTATTCTCCGGAGCTGGTGAATGCCCAGGAAGAATACTTACTGGCTCGCAGTCGCAATAATCAGTCGCTGATCAACGCAGCCAGAGACCGGCTCAGCGCGTTACAGCTACCCGACAAAGTCACTAACGCACTCGACAAAACCGGTAGAGTGCAGCAACAAATTGCCTTTGAGGTACCTCAGGACGGCTATGTAACCAATCTTAATATACGCCCGGGATTCTATGTAACACCGGGCACCACTATGTTAGCTATCGCCAGTTTGCAGAAAGTCTGGATAACGGCCAGTATCCCCCAACGTTATGCTAACAGCCTTAGCGCGACGCAAGCGCTACGCGTCACACTGCCGGCGTTGCCTGGTGAAGAATTTACCGCCATGGTCGACTTTGTTTACCCGGAACTCGACAGGCAAACCCGTTCACTCAGGGTCCGCCTGGTACTGGACAACCCGAACGGCCGGTTAAAACCCAATATGTTTGCTACCGTAACATTTGATACGTCAAACACTGAAGCCCTGGTGATACCGCGCTCTGCGTTAATCAGAACCGCCGCGAACGATCGCGTAGTGCTCGCCTTAGGCAACGGTGAATTCCGCTCAGCAGCGGTCGCCGTTGGTCGCATCACTGCAGACTATGCAGAAATCACAGCGGGTCTTAAAGAAGGCGATGAGGTTGTCATAAACGGTCTGTTTCTGATTGATTCCGAAAGTGCAATCGATGCCGACTTATCCCGCATTACGGGTGCTGATGATAACGCTGACAGTGAGACTCAGTGGGTCATACTGACTATCGATGCCACTGACTCTGAAGCGCTAACCGTTACGGCTAGTCACGGCCCGATTGAAGCCTGGGACTGGCCCGGCATGACCATGGATTTTGCCATTGGCAGCGGTGTCGACCGTTCACTTTTGAGCCCCGGTACTCGTTTGGATGCTGAATTGAACCGCGACACCGACGGCCTGGTAGAGATCATTGCTATTGACGCCACCAGCGTAGCATCGAGCGTTCCTTCAGCCACAGTAAACGGCACGGTTAACCGCATCAACGCTGAAAACCGAACAATTAATATTTCCCGGGACGCCATCGAAAAATGGGGCCGCGGTCCGGCCACCATGGACTTTATGATCAGCGACCAGGTTGATTTGTCGGCGTGGCAAAAGGACCAGACAATACGCTTCACGTTTGAGATCAGAGACGGTGAGTTTGTTATCACCCACATAGAACCCGCCATGGCCATGTCACATGACATGGATCACGCTGGTCACTAGCAGGAGCTTGCCATGATTGCCGTTATTATTAACTGGTCTCTTAAAAATCGCGTGCTGGTGCTGCTCGCAGCGCTGATGTTAACCGCTGCGGGCATCTGGTCGGTGAAACAAACGCCGGTGGATGCCATTCCGGATTTATCCGATGTGCAGGTCATTATTCAAACCAATTACCCCGGCCAGGCTCCCTCGGTGGTTGAGCAACAGGTTACCTATCCACTGACTTCAGCCATGCTGTCGGTGCCCGGTGCGCATACCGTGCGCGGATTCTCGTTTTTTGGTGACTCATACGTATATATCCTGTTTGATGATGATACCGACATGTACTGGGCCCGTTCCCGGGTACTTGAGTACCTGTCGCAGGTAGCGCCTACTCTGCCCGCCTCAGCAAAACCCAGGCTTGGTCCCGATGCCACGGGTGTGGGCTGGGTATATATGTACGCCCTGAGCGATCCCACCGGACAACATGATATTGATGAACTCACCAGCCTGCAGGACTGGTATCTTAAATTCGCCCTGCAATCGGTGGCTGGCGTTTCAGAAGTGGCCACGGTTGGCGGCATGAAAAAGCAGTATCAGATTGTTGCCGATCCCTACAAGCTCGATGCCTATAACCTCACTATGGGTCAACTTGAGCAAGCGGTGATTGAGAGCAACCAGGAAGTGGGCGCTTCGGTTATTGAGATGGCCGAAGCGGAGTACATGGTGACCGTCAGTGGTTACATTGAAACTTTAAGTGACATTCGCCAGATTGCACTAAACGTTTCAGATACAGGCATACCGGTTACTCTTGCTGACGTCGCAGACATCAGAGTGGGCCCTGCGCCCCGGCGTGGGGTTGCCGAGCTCAATGGCGAAGGCGAGACTGTTGGCGGCATTATTGTTATGCGCTATAACGAAAACGCGCAACAAACGATTGATGGGGTGAAGGCAAAACTGCAGGAATTGCAGGCCGGGCTACCCGAAGGCGTGGAAATCACCACGGTCTACGACCGCTCTAACCTTATCGTCAGCGCTATAGACAACCTCTGGGATAAGCTGCTTGAAGAGCTCATCATTGTTGCCCTGATTTGCGGCTTATTCTT
>OJDQ01000096.1_pt1 | contig 46367 bp, 41 predicted proteins | sample 1592851 | NCBI WGS metagenome assembly OJDQ01 (sample SAMN05416774, study PRJEB24817) | seawater metagenome | isolation source: Sea water | place: Canada:Atlantic | collected 2013-07 | reverse complement strand
TCGAGGTGCACCCGAACGATCACGTGAACATGAGCCAGAGCTCCAACGACGTGATTCCAACGGCGATCCACGTGAGTGCCGTGATTGCAGCCAAGGAGAAGCTACTGCCGGCGCTGTCGCATCTTTGCGGTGTGATCTACGAGCAGGAAGCGGCATTTTCCAGCCAGGTAAAAACCGGCCGCACCCACCTGATGGATGCCATGCCGGTGACCCTCGGCCAGGAGTTGAAAACCTGGCGCGAACAGCTTCTGGCCGTGGAAAAGCGGGTAGAAGCCGCAGCTGATGAGCTGTTGGCCGTTCCCCAGGGCGGCACCGCGGTGGGTACCGGAATCAATGCGCTCCCGGAATTTCCGGGCCAGTTCGTCAAGTTCCTGCGGGCCAACACCGGCTATCCCTTTACGTCGCTCGATCACAAATTCACCGGCCAGAGCGCGGTGGATGCCCCGGTGGCCCTCTCCGCACAATTGCGCGGTGCAGCCATCGTGCTGACCAAGATCGCCAACGATCTACGCTGGATGAACAGCGGCCCTATTCACGGCCTGGCTGAAATCAGTCTTCCGGCATTGCAACCGGGCAGCAGTATCATGCCGGGCAAGGTCAATCCGGTCATCCCGGAGTCCGTGGCCATGGTTGGCGCCCAGGTGATGGGGCTGGACAGCGCCGTGGCCATTGCCGGTCAGTCCGGTAATTTCCAGCTCAACGTCATGCTCCCTCTGGTGGGCGGCAACCTGCTGGACATGACCGATTTGCTCGCCAATGCGGCCATCATGCTGGCGGACAAGGCGATCAAGGATTTCACGGTCAATGCCGACAACCTGAACGCAGGTGTGGGCAAGAATCCCGTACTGGTGACAGCGCTTAATCCCGAGATCGGCTACAGCCTGGCGGCAGACATCGCCAAGGAAGCGTATAAAACGGGCCGGCCAGTCATCGATGTGGCGGAGGAACGCAGCGGCCTGAGCCGGGAGCGGCTCGAGGAGTTGATGGATCCGCTCAAGCTGACCCGGGGCGGTATCGCCTGATCGGTCGTTTCAGAGGGGCGCAAACGCTTGCTGATCATCCTGGAGCTGTTTGTGATGCTGGTGCTGGCCAACGGCACGCCGGTGGTTGCGGCCGGGCTGCTGAAAAACCGCTGGTCGGCCCCGGTGGACGGCGGTCGACTGCTGTCCGATGGTCGCCCCGTATTTGGTGAAAGCAAAACCTGGCGGGGTGTTGTATCCGGTGCACTGGCTTGCGGGCTTTTTGCGCTGTTTACCGGGCTGGGATTCGTGTTCGGGCTTCTGTTCGGCCTGCTGGGGCTGGGAGGAGATCTTCTGAGCAGCTTCATGAAGCGTCGAATGGGTTTGGCATCAAGTGCCCGGGCTGTCGGGCTGGATCAGATCCCGGAAGCCCTCCTGCCCATGCTGCTGGCGATGTGGTGGCTGCCGGTGAGCCTGTGGGTAGTGTTGGTTGTCGTGGTGGTTTTTACCCTGTCCAACATCTATGGCTCACCGCTGCTCTACCGTCTCGGTATACGCCGGCAGCCCCACTAAACCGGGCCGCGAGTCAGGGTGTGAAGGGTTACTTCCGGCGGGCAGTTCAGGCGAACGTTTACCACGGACGTTCCGGAACCCGGTGAGGTGTAGCCCTGCATGCCATTCATCCGCCAGTAACCTCGACCGAGTGTGCGCGGGCAGTCAGAGTCGAGAGTCACCGGTATACCTCCGGGCAGGCAGATCTGGCCGCCGTGTGTGTGTCCGCAGAGAAAGACGTCGTAGCCGGCGTGGGCAGCCTCGCGCCAGATCTCCGGCGTATGGCTGAGGAGGATGCTGGTGCCTCCCGCAGGGATATTGTCCCCCGCCTGGTGCAGGTTGTGGACCTTGAAGAAGTGGGCGTCGTCCACACCCGCGAGGTACAGGGTCTGGCCTCCCCGTTCAATGGGCGCCATTTCGTTCATCAGCAGTTGGTAACCCATGTCTTCCAATGCCGGTACCATGCGAACGCTGTCGTGGTTACCCAGAACCGCATAGGGCTTGCTTTTTATACCGTCCCTCAGCCGCGCCATGCCGTCCAGGGCGCCCTCAATCGGGCCCCACGTGAGTTTCCGGTAGTCGCCGGTCAACACGCACAGATCGTAGTCTAACGGTTCGATCTGGCGCAGGACTGCCTGCAGGTTGGCTTCGTCCATGTCTACGTGCAGGTCGGTCAGATGCAGAATGCGAAAGCCCTCGAAGGCTTCCGGCAGGCCGGGAAGCTGGAAATGATTGTGCACGGTGTTCAGACGCCGGCTGTTGCTCTGGCCCCGGCCCCAAAGGCCAACCATGCGCAAACAGGTACGGATAAAGCCGGGCGCGGTGGCCCAGTTTTCCAGATGGAATGAGCTGTGATCCTGCCCGAATACCTTCGCTTCAGCTTCCCGTTCAATGCCGAGCCTCTGGCGGGCGTGAACAGGGCCGAGCCTCAGGCTCAGGCGGTATTCCAGGAGTTCATCCTGGTTCTCCGGTGTACGAGCCCTTGCCGTCATTTTTCTTCCCTTATATGCCGAGCCGGGCATGGCCGATGTGCTAAGTGGCAAACCCTGTCTGTCATTATGGATGGCCCTCGAAGGTATGCAACCAAAACGACACAATGTTCATGTTTGATGACACACTGGCGGTGAAACCGGCGGAGCAACAGACTCAGGAGATTTATGACGGAACCATCGAGTGATGACAGGCTGTCGTTCAGCCAGATTTTCCTGCTGTTCCTTCGGCTGGGGCTGACGTCGTTTGGTGGTCCGGCAGCGCATCTCGGATTCTTTCACGATGAATTTGTCAAACGTCGGCGGTGGCTCTCAGACAGTGCCTACGCAGAAGTTGTGGCCCTCTGCCAGTTGCTGCCGGGACCGGCTTCCAGCCAGGTCGGTCTAACCATCGGGTTCCTGCGCGGCCATTACCGCGGCGGACTCGCAGCGTGGCTGGGGTTCACCCTGCCATCGGCGGTGATCATGATTGGTCTTGCGTTGGGGTTGAACGCCTGGCCAGAGGCCAGCAGTGGCGGCTGGGTACAGGGTCTCAAGTTGTTTGTGGTGGCGGTGGTGGCCAAGGCGGTCTGGCAGATGGGAACAACCCTGTGCCCGGACCGTCCCCGAATCGCCATGGCGTTGCTGGTAGCGGTGAGCCTTCTGATGATGGGCGAAACCTGGATGCAGATACTGGCGTTGGTCATTGCCGGGGCTGTGGGTTCCTTTCTGGGGTTGGGGAGCGGAGAGGCATCTGAGCCGCTGCATGTGCCACTGCAATCCCGGAAACCTGCGCTTTTTGCGGGGGCCTTTTTGATTCTGTTGTTGGTTTCCTTTCTGCCTCAGGCCACCGGCAGTCTTGGCTGGATAGGCGCTGAAATGTACCGGGCCGGTGCCCTGGTGTTTGGCGGCGGACATGTAGTGCTGCCCTGGCTGCAGGAGGGCTTCGTGGCCTCCGGTGCCATGCCGGCGGACACTTTCCTGGCGGGGTATGGCGTTGCCCAGGCTATGCCGGGACCGCTGTTTTCCTTTTCAGGATTTCTGGGTGGTTCACAGGCCGGTGTTCTCGGTGGTGTGATTGCGGTACTGGCTGTGTTCCTCCCGGGAACCCTGCTTGTATTCGCCGGTCTTCCCCTATGGAGCTGGCTTCGGGAGCATCGTCGCGCCCGGTCAGCGCTGGCCGGCGTGAATGCAGGCGTGGTGGGGTTGTTGCTGGCGGCTCTCTACGATCCGGTCTGGGTCTCCGCCGTCCATGGTGCGCATGATCTGGCACTCGTGCTCGCCATTTGGGTCTGTCTCGCTGTCTGGCGGGTTCCGGTCTGGGTACTGGCGCCGCTGAGTGCGCTGGCTGGAGTGATCCTGCTGTCCTGATCAACGTACATATAATCCCTTCTTCCTGAGCCGGCACATGGGTTGGCAAATCGGCAGGTTTCCAGCCACAATCGAGCGGTTAAAGGCAGATAATTCGAACGCAGAGGTTACCATGACGACATCCTGCAGTATCCCGGGTCTCAACGTACCACGTAGTCGTTTTCCTGATCCTGAACAGGACCTGCCGGCGGCCGAGGGCGAACAGCGTGTCGTGCTGGCTGGCGGCTGTTTCTGGTGTGTGGAAGCCGTTTTCCTGGCCATCGATGGCGTAACCAGTGTTGAGTCCGGTTACGCTGGCGGTCACGCCAGCTCTGCCAATTATGAGGCCGTATGCTCAGGTACTACCGGCCACGCAGAAGTGGTGGATGTTCACTATGATCCCGCCAGGGTCAGTTTTGGCGAACTGCTGAAGGTGTTCTTCTCGGTTGCTCACGATCCCACCCAGTTGAACCGCCAGGGCAACGACCGGGGCACCCAGTACCGCTCGGCTGTGTTCTACGAGACTGCCGAACAGCGGCGGGTAGCCGAGGCCTACATCCACCAGCTCAATCAGGCCGAGGTGTACCCGGATCCGATAGTGACCACGCTGGAGCCGCTGGAGGCATTTTACCCGGCAGAAGAGTACCACCAGAATTTTGCTGCCCGGAATCCCTACCAGCCATACATCATGGCCGTGGCCGCCCCGAAAATGGAAAAGCTTGTAGACAGCTATCCTGATCGCCTGAAGCCGGAATTTACAGACAACGACGCAGGCAGCACCGCCTGAGGAGGCAGACTATGGGAGTTTCCGCTGCAGGTTATGACCTGACACCACTAAACGAAGCACAGGTTGAGGAGAAAGCTGCGGATCTGACATCGGAAGAGCGGCGCGTGCTGCTCGACCATGGCACCGAGCATCCGTTTTGCGGAACCTTGCTGGATAACAAAAAAGCCGGTGTTTACCACTGCCGGCTTTGCGACCTGCCTTTGTTCAGCTCGGACTCGAAGTTTGACTCGGGAACCGGCTGGCCGAGTTTCTTCCAGCCCTTTGATCCGGAGCATATCCGCTACATTGAGGACACGAGTCTTGGCATGACTCGCATCGAAATCCGCTGTCCCCGTTGCGACAGCCATCTCGGCCATGTCTTTCCTGACGGCCCGCCGCCAACCGGGCAGCGATACTGCCTGAACTCGGTTGCCATGGTGTTTCAGGAAAACGCCTGAGACGAAAAAAAGGGGGCCGCAGGGCCCCCGATTCTATTTATTGCCGCCTGTCACAGTCGCCACGTAGTGGGCCACCGCATTTATCTGTTCCTCAGACAGCGACTCGTTGAACGCCGGCATGACACCCACCCCGCTGGTTACGGCATTGACCACCTGTTCCATCGTGGGTTTGAGTTCATCGAGATCCGGGCCGATGGCACCAGCCGAACCGGCGTCCGCCAGGGTATGGCATATGGTGCAGGAGGGTTGTGCCTCCTGAGTGAATACCTGTTTCCCCTTGTCAAAGTCGCTGGCGATCGTCAGGGGCGACAGTCCCATCAGAGCTATGGCGCCCAGTACTGCAGTTTTTCTCATATCATTGCTTTCCGGATAGGTCGGAGCCGCCTTACTCCCGGGTCGGCTCCGCCAATGATCAACTGATGGCAACCGTGACTCCGTGGTCGCTCCAGCCATTGTGACCGTAGCCACGTTCGTTCTCGGTCCGACCCTCAGGCTGGGTGTTGCCCTGCACGTCGGTCGCCCGGCTGACAATCCGGTGCTCTCCGGCCGCGAGATCCGCTGCCAGGACAAACGGCCTCCAGGCATAGGGGCCAAGGTCCGGTCCCAGGAAACGAGCCTGTTTCCAGGTTTTACCACCATCCACTGAAACGTCGACTTTTTCGAGCGGAACAGTGCCACCGAAAGCGACGCCATAGATCATATTGCGACCGTTCTGACCGCTTTCCAGAGGCGATGTTACCCAGGATTTGACGTTCATTTCCCACATGGAAGGCTGATCCGGGGCGCCTTTCACGCCGACATCACGAACCCGGTAGCCTGAAGCCTGGATCTTGGCGTCCGTCTGGTTTTCGGTGAAGGCAACGTTCTTGACGTACTTCACGTTGTTCACGCCGTAGTAACCCGGCACAACCATTCTTAGAGGGCCACCGTGCGTGTGGGTCAGAGGCTCGTCATTCATTTCCCAGGCCAGCAATGCGGTTTCCATGGCACGGGTGGGAACGGAACGTTCCACGATAATCGTTTTCGGGTCCAGGCCGTCGGGAAGTGTCTCGCCGCCGGTGCTGGTGATGTACCGTGTACCGTCAACAGGGCCGCCAAGAGCCTCCACAACATCTTTCAGCGGTACACCGGTCCACATGATGCAGCCCGCAGCGCCAACAGACCATTGGGTACCACTCGCGCCATGGGGGAAGAAGGCGCGACCGTTACCGGAACACTGTAATACGGAGGCAACGGTGGTAACCCCCATCTGTTTCAGGTCGCCGACCGTCAGGGTTCGGGGATTTTTCACGCCCTCGATCCGCACCTCCCAGACATCGGGGTTATCGGTTACCGAGGCTGGTGGCGCGGGCAGGTTATTACGAACGAACAAGCGGTCACTTGAGGTAATAACGCCATTGCCGATGGCCCCCCGTTGGGTTTCCATCGTGTTTGCGCTGTGAACAATCAGGGCGTTGCGTTCTTTCCAGGCGGCGTAATCCGGGAGTGATTTTGGTTCATCGGCTTTGGCAAGGGGCGTAAATCCCAGCACGCTTACCGCGGCCATGGCGCCGGCACTGCCAAGTAGCAGGGTGCGGCGGGAGGGGTTCTGAAGGCCCGGGTCATTCGGGCCGCGCATCAGCGCTGATTCCTGCTTCATTATCCGTCTCCTTCTTAGGGTTGTCGTCGGACGGTGGGACTGCTTTTTCAATTCTTCGCGGTTATATCCTTATATCTTATAGGTAATGGTTAAAAATTAATCAATACTTTTGTGTGTTATTCAACGGGTTTTTCAGTCGCTATAATTCGCCCCCTATTGAACGCGCAGCAACGAGGCCGCGAACGAACCCGGGAAACAGAGAAGGGTGCTGAGATGATTCGATTGAAGATGAATCCGCTAACGGAGTCAGCAACGCTTCTTCGGCGGGCGGGTGTGGTTCTGGGCAGTGTCGGATTGACAGCACTCTTTTCCCTATTGGTTTTGCTGAGGGCGCTGTTCGGGAGGTTGAACCGGCCCATCGTCGACAAATACTGCCGCGAGTGGTCGGCCTCGCTGTTACGACTGGTTCGTGCCAGCCTCACCGTACGCGGGCAAGTGCCTGATTTCGGCGACGGGCGCCGGTACATCATCATGTGCACTCATGCCAGCCACTATGATATTCCGGTTACCTTCGTATCGTTGCCGGGATCGATCCGTATGCTGGCAAAAAAGGAGCTGTTCAGTATCCCGCTGCTGGGGCAGGCGATGCGTGCAGCGGAATTCCCCTCAGTAGACCGCTCCAATCGGCAACGTGCAGTCAGGGATCTGGAGAAGGCCCGGGCGATGATGGAAAGCGGAATCGTGCTCTGGGCCGCGCCCGAGGGAACCCGCTCGCCGGACGGAAAGCTTCTGCCTTTCAAGAAAGGCTGTTTTCACCTGGCGCTGGATACTGAGGCGGTGATCGTGCCGGTGGCCGTGCGGGGTATCCACCGTGTTTTACCGGCCCGCACCTGGCAGATCAACCTCGGGCAGCCGGTGGATGTGAGGGTAGGAGAACCGCTGGATACGGCCGGTAAGACCAAAGCCGACCTGGACGAAGTCATGACCGAGGTGCGCGCAAGGCTGACGGAGCTGTTGGGAGACGGTGAAGCCGGTTAGCGCTGGCCTCACATCGGCACGCAGATCAGGCCGTACCGGCAGCCACCACCGTGGAGAGCAGATAGCCGGTATAGGCCACGTACACCAGCACCAGGATGCCACCATCCACACGGCTCACCAGTTTTCGCCATCCGGTAAGCCCGTAACCCATCAGGAACAGACCCACCGTGAGCGCCAGCATCAGCGTCCAGTCACGGTAGAGCACTTCCGGGTCCACCGCGAGGGGTTCGATAACAGCCGCGAGACCCACCACGGCGAGGGTGTTGAAAATGCCCGACCCCAGAATATTGCCCAGGATCAGGTCGTGTTCGTTCTTTTTGACCGCGGCCAGAGCCGAGGCGAGTTCGGGCAGGGAAGTGCCGATGGCAACGATGGTGAGACCGATCACCAGATCGCTGACTCCAAGGCTCTGGGCAATCGTCACGGCACCCCAGACCAGCATCCGGGAGCTGACGATCAGCAGTACCAGGCCAATTACCAGCCAGATCACGGCGGTTTTCAGGGGCATGGGATGCGCAATGATCTCGGCGTCGGCATCACCGGCCAGGGGGTCTGCCTTGCCTTTCAGGCCCTGGAAGATTGACCAGCCCATAACCACTGCAAATACCGCCAGCAACACCCAGCCATCCATACGTGAAAGTTGCCCGTCGAGCAGCTGGGCGCCGGCAATGAGGGTGAGCACGATCAGCAGCGGCAGTTCTTTACGGATTACCTGGGAGTGCACCGCGATGGGCGCGATGATGGCTGTCAGGCCGACAATGAGCGCAATGTTGGTAATGTTGGAGCCATAGCCGTTACCCAGTGCCAGCCCGGGATTGCCATCGGAGGCTGCCATGGCAGACACGGCCAGTTCCGGTGCCGAGGTACCGAAACCGATAATCACCATGCCGATCAGCAGGGTGGGCATGCCGAGATGTTTGGCGGTCGCCGCGGCGCCCTCCACAAATTTATCGGCACTCCAGACCAGGAGGACCAGGCCGGCGATGATTGCGCCAAATGCCATTAGCATAGATAGACCTCAGTTGATGAAACGCCCGAGCATGTAGACACCGGCGTAGCCCAGGGTATAGGCCGCCAGAAGGTGTGCAAGATACCGCATATAGGCGGCAAAGGTCAGCCCCGGAATCTTGCTCATTGCCACTATACCGGCGGCTGAGCCAATCACCAGGAGCGATCCACCCACACCCACGGCATAGGTCAGGCCCATCCACTCGCCGGGGCTCATGTCGATGCCGGCCTTCAGCAGGGCCGCCGTCAGAGGCACGTTATCGATAACGGCCGAGAAGATGCCCATCAGGTAATTGGCGTACAGCGGCGGCAGGATGTCGTAAATCGCCACCAGCGAATCCAGCGCATGGATCTCCTTGAGCATGCCCACCAGCAGGAGGATGCCGAGAAAGAACAGGAGCGTTTCAAACTCGATGATGCGGATGTACTCGAGAATCGGGTCCAGATCGGAGTCGTCACTCATGAATCGAGACACCAGGAACATGATGGACAGGCCGAACAGAAAGGTCAGTACCGGTGGAATCCCGAACAGGGCATTACCGGCAATGGTGCTCAGGATTGTTAACAAAAACAGCCCGCTGATGATCGCGTCCACCCGTCGCACCGGGGTGGTGTTGGAGCGCAGTGTCACGGTTCCTGTGAGCCCTCGCGACAGGAAAACCGCAAGGATGAAAACGGTGATCGAGGCCGGAATGGCCAGGGTCAGAAGGGTCAGTATTTCAACCTTTTCCGCCAGGAAAATCATCAACGTAGTGACGTCGCCGGTGATCAGAGAAACGCCTCCCGAGTTGACCGCAAACACAACCAGCGTGACGAACTGGATACGTTTTTTCAGCTCCAGATCCAGAGACAGAATCAGCGAACATGAGACTAAAGTGGCGGTGATATTGTCTGCTAAAGAGGAGAAAATGAAACAAAAAAGACCGGTCAGGAATAGTAGCCGTCGCTCGCTTACCTGCTTCGGCATGATCAGGTAAATCACGTTTTCGATCATACCCTTCTTGTTCAGGTAGGCGACAAACGTCATGGCTGCGACCAGAAACAGCCACAGCCCGGCGATTTCGGCGATGCTCTCGGACAGACCATCGGAAATGGCAGACGTTTCACCAGCGTTATCACTGAACAGGAACAGCAGCATCCAGCTCATGGTGCCAAAGAACAGCGTTACCTTGGCCTTGTTGATGTGGATGACCTCTTCAAATATGACGCCAAGCAGTGCCAGAACCGCGAGCATAATCAGAAACGCATCAAGGGCAGACATTGGGGAAATCCCGTCCTGGTTTGTCAAAGTGGAGGCCTGAGCCGGCCAGACAGATCACGTGGGCGGATTGGATTTTAGACCTTTGACCCGTAGCAAACCACTGTTCGTAAGTGCACGTATCTGCCCCTGAAGCAACTAGATGCCGAAGAAAGACGCAACGATTGACAATCGCAATTTATTATCCCGGCAAAAATCGGGATAATTGCGCGCACATTCAGACCGGAAGCAGACGGCGGCGCCGTTTACCTCGCGCCCGGCCGGCTTCCGACAGGCTCTCTTGCTGATCGTGAGAGGGCAAAAGGCTCAACACTAGCTAGGGTGAAAACCAATGGCCGTTAGACAGGCAGACGTAGTGCTGGTCGGCGGTGGCGTCATGAGCGCCACTCTCGGCATGATGCTCAGGCAGCTTGATCCGTCCCTGGACATCGTCATGGTGGAGCGTCTCGACCACGTTGCCCATGAGAGCACAGACGGATGGAACAACGCAGGTACCGGGCATGCCGGATACTGTGAGCTTAACTACACTCCCGAGACCGGTGATGGCGATGTCACCATCGATCGGGCCCTGCAGATCAACGCCCAGTTCGAGGTGTCACTGCAGCTGTGGTCCTACCTTGTGGAGCAGGGCATCCTGCCCGAACCCTCCAGCTTTATTAATCGCACACCGCATCAGAGCTTTGTCTGGGGCGAGAAGGATGTGGCCTTCCTCAAGCGCCGTTATGAACGCCTGAGTGCCCATCACCTGTTCCGCGACATGGAATACACCGAGTCTCCGAAGGATCTCGAGGAATGGATGCCGCTGATCGTCAATAACCGGGACCCCATGCAGCGGGTTGCCGCGACCCGGATCAAGCACGGTTCCGATGTGGATTTCGGCTCGCTTACCCGCAGCATGGTGAGCTGGCTGGAAACCCAGCCGAATTTCGAGCTGATGCTCAGCTCACCGGTGCACTACATCGACCAGCGGGACAACGGCCGATGGAAGATCCGCGTCAAGAACCAGAAGACCGGCGAGCTGACCAAGCTCGAGACCGGCTTCGTATTCCTCGGCGCCGGCGGTGGCGCGTTGCCGCTGCTGCAGAAATCCGGTATCGACGAAGCCCGTGGCTACGGTGGCTTCCCGGTGAGCGGTCAGTGGCTGGTGTGTGGCAAGCCCGACATCGTCAAGCAGCATAACTCCAAGGTATACGGCAAGGCGCCGATCGGGGCACCGCCCATGTCGGTACCGCACCTCGATACCCGCATCATTAATGGCGAGCCGGCCCTTCTGTTTGGCCCCTTCGCCGGTTTCACCACCCGCTTCCTGAAACAGGGCTCGATCTTTGATCTGATTGGTTCGGTGAAGCCCACCAACCTGAAGCCCATGCTCTCGGTGAGCAAGAGCAACATGGACCTGACACGCTATCTCATCGGTGAAGTGTTCCAGTCCCACGGTGACCGGGTGGCATCGCTGCGCAACTTCTTCCCGGACGCCATGGAAGAGGATTGGCAACTGCGCATGGCCGGCCAGCGCGTTCAGATCATCAAGCAGGTCGATGGTGGCGGTGGCAAGCTTGAGTTCGGCACCGAAATTGTGGCGGCAAAAGATGGAACGCTGGCGGCGCTGCTGGGTGCTTCGCCCGGAGCCTCCACCGCAGCCAATGCCATGATCAACGTGATCGAGCGCTGTTTCCCGGAGAAGATCAAGACGCCGGAGTGGCAGGAACGGATGAAAGAGCTTGTTCCGTCCTATGGCCAGTCCCTGGTAGAGGACGAAGCACTGCTTACCAAAGTTCGCGAGAGGACCCTGTCGACCCTGAAACTGGGCTGATATTCCCAATCGATCTAAGAGAGCCTAAGGCGCTGCGATTGCTGGATTCACTCCCGGCTGTCGTAGTGCTTTTTGCGTTTCAAATGGGGGCGAAATTTGCGATTTCACAGCTAATGCGTAGGGTTATAAGTCAACCCTTATGAACGGAGAGAGCCTGTGAGTGAGCAAAAGTACAATCCTGAGAAAGGGTATATTGCATTACTGGGCTGGAGCCTGAATGCGGTTGAAGCGGCCGACAAATTCGATCGTCGGTATGTTGTTGTGGCACCGGACTGGGCCGAAGCCTATTGCGAAGAGCATGACATTCCCTACGTGCCCTGGAATTTTGAGCGCCTGAATGACCGTTCGGTAGAAATTGCGCAGACCCTCAAGGAGATGGGCGTAGACGTTGCCATCCCGTTGTTTGAGGAGACTGTGGAGTGGGCAGGTGCCATTAACTCAGTGTTGATGGACAAGCCTCGTTTGTTCGGTCAGGCCATGCTGCTGCGTGACAAGGCCCTGATGAAACGCCGTGCCCAGCTCGGTGGTATCCGGGTGGGTATCTTCGAGGAAGCGCACGACAAGGGTGATGTTATCCGGTTCCTCAAGCGGGTTAACCAGACTCTGCTGAAACTGGATGGTGACCCCAACGATCCGATTCACCTCAAGGCCTTTGATAAGGCCGGCTGCCTTGGCCACCGGGTGATCCGTACGCCTGATGAAGTCGATACCATCCCGGAAGAAGAATTCCCGGTTTTGATGGAGTCGCACCTGGATGGCTGGGAGTTTGCGGTCGAGGCCTGGATTCACAACGGCAAGATCGCCTTCCTGAACATTTCCGAGTACGTGACGCTGGGCTATTCGGTATTTGTGCCCGCAACACCGGACCTGGAGAAGTATCGCGACCAGATTCGCGGCGAAATCGAGAAGCTGATCAAGACCTTCGATATCGAATTCGGGTTTATCCACCCGGAGTACTTCGTGACCAGCGACCGGACCATGTACTTTGGCGAGGTGGCCTATCGTCCACCGGGCTTCAAGGTATTCGAGCTGCTTGAGCGTGCCTATGGTTTCAACGCGTATCAGGGCATGATCCTGGCCTTTGACCCGAAGACCACGGAAGAGGAAATCAAGGCCTTCTTCCCGAAGGAAGTGGTGGATGCGAAGGGTTACGCCGGTTGTTTCGGTGTGTATCCGCGCCGCCGGGTTGTCAGCAAGCTGGAAATCCCGGAGGAGACCGAAAATCACGAGTATTTCGAGTCTCACGAGCTGACTGCGCCGCTTGAAGAAACGGTCACCAAGCGTACCGCTTTCGGTACCCACTGGGGGCTGGTGTATTTCTTCGGTGAAGACCCCTATGTCATGCGGGACCTCCTGAAACATCAGGAAGACCTCGATTTCTATGTATAATCAGGAGAAGCATTAACAACAACCGGGTTTGGTGCCAGGCCCTGAGGATTATCGTTTGAACGATCACCAATCGGGCAGCGCAGCGCCAGCTGTAAACATTGACAAGCTGGCTCAACGCCTGGATGACGCCATTCAGGCTTTGGAAGAAAGCCGGTCTTTTACCAAGGCCGGCAAACTGCCGCGTGTGCTGGATATTGCCCGCCGGGTCCTGCTGCAGCCGGATGGCTGCCGGATCATCGAGGAGCGCGCTGAGCGCCTTGAGCTGGCGGGCGTCTTTGCCGGCACCGACTGGGCCGAACCCGGTATTCTCCTTCCCACGCTGACAACCTATTCGCTGCAGAGCCAGAATGCCGATACCGTCGTCATTGAGGCCTTCAGCGAATTGCGGCTGCTTGCCGTCGCCCGGGGCAGCTATCTGCACCCTTCGGTGTCGGCTGAACAGGCCCACCACTATCTGACCCAGGTTCTTGCCATCAACCTCGGCCTGCTGTTTGGCATGACCGGCGAGGCTGAGCGGGAGCAGGGCAAGCTCGCGCTGATCAGCCAGAACCTTGTGCAGTACGTGGCCCACCACATCGGCTACGAACATGTCATTGATAGTCTGATCGAGGAGATCTGGCGCATCCTTGAACAGCGACCGATCCAGGTATCGGACGTACGCAAGATGATTACCCAGATTGCCCTTTGCCGGGCCGATCCGCAGGCCGATCTGGGCAGTGCCGGGCGCGGTGCCGACCGGTTGATCTCCAGCCTCTATGGGCCCACCCGGGCCTGCAGTGAAGACCCCGGAACCGTGGTCTACGAGCAGCGGCTGGAAACCATGGACGCCCAGGCCCTGCAGAACGAAGCCACCGGGTTTGCGCGTTCCATGCACGATACCGGCCTGGTCTCGCCTTACCATGCCTCGTTCATACGTTTCATCCTGTTGGACCAGGACACCTTGCTGAGCGAGGCGCTGGGGCTGTCCAGTACCGGCCGGGATTGCCTGATGTGCTATCGGGAGCTGGTCCACACCCTGATTAAAGAAGGTATCTATCCGGAAACGGCACAGGGCATCTACGGCCTGGCGCTACTGCTGGAGCGGGGTATTCTTTATCAACCTCCTGTTGCGCCGGGTCTGTGGCGCCAGGCACGGCTCTCTCTGTGCCCCCATGCGCGGGAGCGACTTGAACTGGCCTATGGCTACCAACCGCAACCCAATGCCTGGTTGATTCAGGGCGTATTGAATATGTTGGGCCAGCCTTTGGGCGTGGGGCAGGGCAACAATCCTACCTGCCAGTCGGCCCGTGCTCTTTCGATGTGGGCCTATAACGATCCGGATTATCTCTTGCAGATGGTGGCCTGGGCTGCCCGAGACAATGAAATCGTCATTCACTTTGAAGGCCAGCCGGTGTCGTCGGCCCGCAGTGTCGGCGGTGTCGCGTCCGAGGTTACCCTCGATCTGGATCCTGTCTCCCTGGTTGTAGTGCCGCATCTGGACCGCATTTATGTGGAGATGGGCCGGTTGTGCGTCGGCCGCCAGGGCGATCCCCACAAATGGGTGAACCCGGAGTTCCACGGCTGGTCTGCCGGGCGCGGATTTGCCATCAACGTGGATGTGGCCACCGGCAAGCTGCATGATCTGGAAGGCTTTATCCGGCATTTCTATGCCAGCTATCACCCCTACTACAACGGCAATCAGCCGCTGATCCACCCGCAGCCCGCGGGTATTGCAGTGACCGACAGTGCCGCCCGGTTTATCGGCTGGCACGCCATTACCATTCTCCGGGCCGCGCTCGATCCGGAAGGCGAGATGCGGATTTATTTCTTCAATCCCAATAACGACAGCGGCCAGAACTGGGGCGATGGAGTCAAAGTCAGTACCTCTGGCAACGGAGAGCGTTTTGGCGAGTCGTCGCTGCCTTTCGAACAGTTCACATCGCGACTGTACATCTTCCATTACGATCCCCTGGAGCGGGGGGAACCTGCGGAAGTGAACGAGGATGCCCTTCGGCGCGTAACAGAGGGTGTGTATCGCAGTTGGGGTCTGGATCGCGTGCCGGCGGATGCTTTGCAGGCGGATGCTTTGCAGGCGGAGCCGCCCATAACCGATTGATCCCGGAACCTGCCGATCACCCTGAATCCACAGATCAAGAGGAAGGCCATGGCCAACGAACAGACCCCGGCCCGTAATGGGGCCGAGTTGTTTATCCGGGCGCTGGAAAACGAAGGCGTTGAATACATTTTCGCGGTGCCCGGTGAGGAGAATCTTGCCTTCCTTGAGGCTTTGAGGACCTCCAGTATTCAGCTGGTCCTCAACCGCCATGAACAGGCTGCCGGGTTCATGGCCGCCACCTACGGCCGCCTGACGGGGCGCGTGGGAGTCTGCCTTTCCACGCTCGGGCCCGGCGCCACCAACTTCGTGACTGCCGCCGCCTACGCCCAGCTGGGCGGCATGCCCATGATGATGATCTCGGGCCAGAAACCCATCAAGTCCTCCAAGCAGGGGCTATTCCAGATTCTGGATGTGGTGGACCTGATGCGTCCGCTCACCAAGTACACCCGGCAAATCAGCAATGCCAACACCATTCCTGCCAAGGTTCGGGAAGCTTTCCGCCTGGCCTCTGAAGAGCGCCCGGGTGCCGTGCATCTGGAGCTGCCGGAGGACATCGCCGATGAGGCGCCCGAATCCGATACCCACATCTTCAAACCCAGTGACGCCCGGCGGCCCTCGGCCAGCCCGAAAAGCCTGGAGATGGCGTGCGAAATGCTGCGCGAGGCTCGGCATCCGCTGATCATGATCGGTGCCGGCGCCAACCGGAAACGGGTTTCCCAGGCGTTGCTGCATCTTGTGAATGTTACCGGCATCCCGTTCTTCACCACCCAGATGGGCAAGGGCGTGGTGGATGAGCGACATCCGCGCTACCTGGGCAACGCTGCCCTGTCGGCCGGGGACTTCGTTCACTGTGCAATCGACCGCGCCGACCTGGTGATCAACGTGGGCCATGATGTGGTGGAAAAGCCACCTTTCTTCATGACCCCCGGCGGCAAGAAGGTCATTCATGTGAACTTCAGTGCGGCCGACGTGGACCCGGTGTATTTCCCCCAGCACGAAGTTGTCGGCGACATTGCCAACAGTGTGGAATACATGGCCGAGAACTGTGGCCAGTGCGCCAACCATGATTTCACCCGCCTGATGGAGGTGAAGGAGGCGGTGGATGCGCACCTGCAAGAGCGGGCTGAAGACGATCGTTTCCCGGTGATCCCCCAACGCATTGTTCATGATGTGCGCCAGGTAATGCCCGACGACGGGATCATCACGCTCGACAACGGGATGTACAAACTTTGGTTTGCCCGCAATTACCGCGCCTACGACAACAATACGGTACTGCTCGACAACGCCCTGGCCTCCATGGGCGCCGGCTTGCCCAGCGGCATGATGGCCTCCATGCTGTATCCGGATCTGAAAGTGATGGCGATCTGTGGCGATGGTGGCTTCATGATGAACAGCCAGGAGCTGGAAACGGCGGTTCGACTGAACCTGAATCTGGTGGTCCTGATTATCAATGACAGTGCCTACGGCATGATCAAGTGGAAGCAGGGCCAGGAAGGCTACAGCGATTTCGGCCTGGATTATCGCAACCCGGATTTTGTCACCTATGCCCAATCCTATGGCGCCAAGGGTCACCGCGTGACCCGCACAGAGGACCTTCGGCCAACCCTGGAAGGTGCCCTGGCTGAAGGCGGTGTTCATGTGGTGGACGTGCCCGTGGATTACAGTGAAAACCGACGGGTGTTTGATGAGGAGCTGGCGGAACTGACCTGCAAACTCTGAGGGGTGTATTATGCGTCCATGGATGATGAACCCGAGGTAGCACTGCAATGATCCGTTCCTTTTTTCGCGGCCTGGTGGCCATCGCGACACTGACGTTGCTCGCCGGTTGCAGCAACCCCGAGACACCCCAGGAAGTGGCGGCGGCCTTCTGGCAGGCCATGGCCGAGAACGACGCCGGTGATGTGATGGAATACTCCACCCTGGCAGAAGCCACCGCGTTCGACGGTTACAAGCGTAGCTGGACCGACGCTGTGCCATCCTTCGGCCGGGTCGTCATTGAAGATCGCGAAGCCACTATCGTGACCCGCCTGCCGGCCGAAGCCGGAACCGAAGGTGAGCGGCTGGAGCTGGTCACCTATCTCGTACGGTTCCAGGATCAGTGGCTGGTGGATTACGACCGTACTGGCGAGGCCATCCTTAATCCTTCCCCGTTCAGCAGCATCATGGGCGAGCTCAGCCGGCTCGGTGACGAGCTCAGCGCCCGTTTCTCATCGTCTTCGGATGACTTTGAGCAGCAGATGGAGCAGCTGGCGCGGGATCTGGAAGCCTACTCCGAGGAAATCGGCCGCGAGGCAGAGGGCGCCATGGAGGCGTTCGGCAAGAAGTTGCAGGAAGCCATGCGGGAGCTTGAGCGCTCGGTGGAAGACGCCCTGAAAGACAGTGAGCCGACACCGGAAGAGGACCGGGTGATTCTGGAGCAGGCTGCCCGGGATCTGGATCGCCAGGCCGATGAGCTGAACGAGCCCACCATGGAATCGATCGCCAGTGCCAGCCGCACCGTGGCCGAAACCGGCGAACGCTTCACGCGCCTGAGTGAGGAAACGCTGAATCGTTACCGGGAGGAGTGGCAGCAGAGGCTGGCTGAGATGCGCGCTGACGCGGACGAATTTATCGAGCAGCTCAGACTTTAGCGGGCTTGCTCGGCGCCTCGCAGCATGGCCTGAAGCAGCTCCTCGGCATCGAATTTCGTCAGCGCTTCGTTGGCGCCCACCTGATTGGCATAGCTTAGGCTCATCTCACTGTTCAGTGACGTATGCAGGATGATGTAAGGCTGCTTCAGCGCTGAATTGTCCCGCACATTGAACGCCAGTTCGTACCCATCGAGCCCCGGCATCTCGATATCGCTGACCAGAATGTCCGTGGGCCGGCCCAGTTCATGGTCGCGCAGCAGAATCTGCAGCGCGTCATCACCATTCGACGTCACCTGGTAGGGGATGTCCTTGCTGTCCAGCACGTCCGAGAGTTGCTTACGGGCCACCTGGGAATCGTCGACCATCAGAATGTTCAGGGACTTGAGCGTCTCACTCTGCACATCCGTGAGAACCACCTCCTGGGTGTCCAGGGATTCCGGGTACACCTTCGCCAACAGCAATTCCACATCCAGCAGCTGGATGATATCGCCCTCCACGTCCAGCAGCCCTGTGATAAACGCCTTGCTGCCCAGGGCTTTGGGTGGCGGCATCACCGATTTCCAGTCAGTCTCGATGATCTGTTGCACGCTGCGCACCAGAAAACCGATCTCCTGGCGCTGGATATCCGTGACAATAATCGAGGCTTTTTCCCGCTCCTCCTGGGTCAGCGGCGGATAACCAACTGCCGCTGCCATATCAATCACGGGAACAGCCGAACCCCGGAAGGTGGCAGTACCGATGACGGCGTGATGGCTGTGCGGCAGTTTGGTCAGCCGCATGAAAGGCAGTATTTCCCGGATCTTCAGAGTTCCGATTCCGAACAGACGCTCTCCCGAAAGCCGGAATAGCAGGAGTTTCTGGGTCTGCTTCGCTTTGCTGGACATAAAACCGGGTCCTTTCAACCGCAAAAGCCCCTGAAGCAGGAGCCTTTTCAAGAAGTTGGTTCACTATGCTGTTCGCCGGACGCTGTTCAGCCGACGAGCATGAGTATGTAGCAATAGTAGCAGCTTTACGGTGAGTCGTGATTCAGTAGGTTTGTTTCAAATGGTGACAGAATCCTTCCGGTAGCGTTTACGGTTGAGCAATGTGCTCAGCGCCCCCTCAGAACGGAATGTCCTGACCATCCCACGCTCTGAAACATCCGGTTTCGGCCAGGGTGAGATTATCAATCTGTCTCCGAAGGCCATCGACCGATTGTTGAACCGATACCTCGGCGTTGCTGCCTCCCATGTCGGTGGCAACCCAGCCCGGGTGGTAGATGCCCACGGCGATGCCTTGTTCGCGCAGGTCGATGGCGATATTGCGTCCAAGATTTAGTGCAGCTGCTTTCGAGGCTCGATAGATGTAACGTCCGCCACCGGCAGAGGCTTGGGATCCAAGCTTGCTGGAAATGATGGCGATTTTAGAGGTGCCGCCGTTCGCCAGCGCCAACCTGAGATTTGGCAGCAGCGCCTGTATGGTCAGGAATACGCCGGTCACATTGACCTGGAAGTGCTTGGCCCAGAGCTCGGGTGGGTAACCGTCTTCCAACTGGTCGTGACGATCCAGAAGAATACCGGCGTTACAGACCAGGGTTGAGATCGGGCGTCCTTCCAGGCGTTTGCCCAGGGCGGAAATGCTGTCCGGCTCGGCCACATCGAGTGGCTCCATGCCGGGCTCACTACGGGCCGTGCCGATGACGTCAGAGCCTGCCTTCCTCCACTCGTCCGCAAGGCCCTTGCCGATGCCGCGATTGGCGCCTGTAATCAGAATGGTCATGGTTTTACCTTTGCTTGGGGAGATTCAACAGTAGCAGATATCTCTGGCTATTATGCCGTAACTCTTTGGCTACCATGGAAGGTTGTTCAGAATGAACCAGGTGGTTCCCCCAGTAGCCAGGAACGCCATCAGGGCGAGCAGGCCGTCCCGAGCCACAATGGCCAGTCCGAACGCCATGAGGGCAAGACCGGCGCCATTGGCACTGAACGGAATCACTTCCATCAGTGGCATTGCGGCGGCTACTGCCATACAAATGACAGCCATAGCGTATTGCCCTGGCCCCGTAACCAGCCATATCAGCCGTTGTTTCGTCCAGCGATCCATAAAACGGGCTGGCTTTGCCATCCAGTCGAGGCCTTTGGCAAGCTTTTCTCTCTCAATGTTTCGGCGCGCCAGCTTTGATGGAATCCAGATCGAATGTCGCTGGAACACTAGCTGCCCCAAAGTGAGTAACACCATCAGGCCAAGCAGCGTGGGTACCCCGGGAATATCACCGATCAGCGGAGCCAGGGTGATCACGCCGGCGATCAGAACGATCGGCCCGAATGAGCGCTCACCCACGGCTTCTAATATATCGCCTACAGACACCTGACCCTGTCCCGCGGTATTCGAGCGGAGGCGCTCCAGAAGCTCTGTCAGGCTGGCTGGGTCGTTTGATTGGTTCATGGTGTTGGTTGAGGCTCCTTTCAGTAGTTCTCAGACACTACCTTGATTGAGTAGAGAGTGCATGGCCACAAGATGACGGAAGGGTTAGTGCTGACCTGGTTAGCAGGCGGTTTTGAACCAAGGAGTTATTGGTCTATATTGAACGGAGTTCCCTTCATCAGCGGCACCAAAGATGTATACAGGCAAGAGTAACGGATTCCCGTTCTCACAGTTGTTGCCCCTGCGTTTATTTGGGCCGGTTTTGAGCAAATCTGCTTTGGTCTTCGCGTCTGTTCTCTGCTTTGCTGCCCCAAGTTATGGCGACTGCGACATCACCTTGCGCTGGGATGATGACCCGCCTTACTTCATGGCCCAGGAAGATGACGTGGTGGGCATTGATGCCGATCTCGCTCGGGAAGCCATGGAGCGCCTTGGTTGCAGTCTTTCGCTGCAAAAGCTGCCATGGGCAAGGGCGCTCGTGGAACTGCGTGATGGGCGGGTGGATATGCTCTCCGGTGCCTATCGGACGCCCGAGCGCGAACAGTATGCCCACTACTCGGAAGTGGTCGGCCTGGTATCCCCCAATATTTTGTTTGTTCGGCGGTCTGATGAGGCCAGGTTCGATTTGAGCGGGTTGAGAGAGCTGCTGGAATCGGATTTCAGACTCGGCGCCCAGATCAACGTGTCCTATAGCGACGAATACAGCGCCCTTGTTCAGAATCCGGACTACGAAAAAAATATTCAGTATCTCTCCCGCCGGGAGTCGCTCTGGAGAATGCTGGCACGCAATCGAATTAACCGGCCTGTACGAGATACAGGAACTGGGACTGTCTGGCACGATTACGCCCAGCTCACTGGTCGTCTCCAATAAACCTGCGTACTTCGTTTTCTCCAAAGCATCGGTTGGCTCCGAGTTTGTGGCGGATTTTGATCTGGCGCTGCGAGCAATGCTGGAAGATGGGACTTTTGCGGCCATTGTGAATCGGTATGTTTGCGTTCACGGAGATTCTGGGCTGGCAGAGGCGCAGACGGATACTGGTGGATGCCCGTTAGCGATTCGTTGACATTCGGCCAGGTTTTGGAGGGTAAATAACGGAGAAAGCCCCTGAAATCAGGGGCTTTCTCTTGGTTGTTTGGTGGAGACGGCGGGAATTGAACCCGCGTCCGCCAGTACTCAGCCTTGAGGTCTACATGTTTAGCGTCTCTCTATTGATTTAAGTTCAAGCGACCCGAGAGCCAGGGTGCAAGAACCGAGTTCTTTAGATCTTAGCCGTTAGCCAGTGAACTCTGGAAAACGGAGCATCCCGTAAGCGATGACGTCCTGAGATGTTGCTTCCGGGCTACGGGCGACCCGGTCAGGACGACTAGCAGCTTACGCTGCTAGTGCGTAGTTTTCGTCGTTTGCGACTATTGCGTTGCAGCTTTGGATTAACGAGATTGGCTGCCATCTCGACATGCACTCAAGGGTTCGCCACCGGCGTCGAAGCCATGTCGTCCCCTTATGTTCAGTATATGTGTCCGGTTTGCCGGACTTCAAGGTTTCTTTGTTGCAGTTTTGTGCTTTCGGGGCTGTAGATGTACCTAGAACCCTAGCTGGCCTTGCGTTCAACGGCGTCATGGCGGCCTGCCAGGGCCGCGTGGCTCAGGGCCTCGAAGCTTTCCCGGAAGTAGCCCATCACGGCGTCCGGATTCGCGTGAATTGCCTTGTCCACGGTGATGCCGAATTGCACGGTGCCGGCATAACTGAGAATACTCATGCCGATACCGATGCTGCCGCTCTGGGGAACCCAGAACATGGGCTGGGTCAGCTTGCTGCCCGCCAGATACAGGGGCTCTTTCGGGCCGGGCACGTTGGTCAGTACCGCCGAGGCCTTGTTGCTGAGCAGATCCAGGGCCCTTCGTTCAATAACATCGGGGCCGCGCCCGAAGATATCAAGCAGGCTGTAGGTAACTTGGGCCTGATAGGACCGCTTGAGCCGGTTCATGTTCTCCTGCACCTGGCGGAAGCACATGAGCGGGTCTCTCACTTCCACCGGCAGGGTAACCAGAACGAGCCCGAACTTGTTGCCGAGGGTTTCGATGGGCTGATCAAGAGGGCGCAGATTGAACGGTACGGCGACCCGAATGCCGCACTCGGGGATGGTTTCCTTGTGGGCGGCAAAATGTCTCTGCAAGGCGCCTGTAACGGTGCAAAGGAGGGCATCGTTGATGGTGCCTCCCAGAGCCTTGGCGCAGGCCTTTACCTCGGCAAGGTCGAGGGGATCGGCCCAGGCCACTTGCTTGCGCCCGGATAACGGCTCTTTCAGTCCGGTTTTGGGTTCGCCGGGCGCCAAGCCAAGTTTCAGGAGGTCAAGGGCGACACCGCTGGCGGTGGTGGCCAGTTTTAACGGGTAGTTGGGCTCCTCGCGCACGGACTGGATAAACAGTCTGGCCTGGTTGGTGGCGGTCTGCGCGCTGTCCACGGCACGGTGCAGGAAGTTCTGGATGGCCGATTTCCTGCCGGGTTTGGAGCGACGCTTGCGGGCGACTTTGCCCAGCCTGGGTTCCGGCGTTTTGTCGGTGAGTGACAGCATTACACGAACCAGCGAGATGCCATCGGCGATGCAGTGGTGAATGCGGATGAGTAGCGCACCGCCGTCCCCGTAATTGTCGATGTAGTGCATTTGCCAGAGCGGTTGCCGGAAATCCAGCGACGTGCTGTTCATGTCACTGACCAGCTTCTGGAGCTCCGCTTTGTCGGCCTTGCCCGGCAGGGCGATGCGGTGCAGATGGTTGTCCAGATCGAACAGGGGATCGTCCTGCCAGTACGCCCGGTCGCCAGTGTCGATCACCCGTTGCCGGAACCGGTTGAAGCAGAGAAACCGCTCCTCGAGCGTGTGCCTGAGGCGGTTCATCGATACGGGGCGTTCCAGTGTCCATACCCCGCAGATCATCATAGGGTTCTGGGGCGAGTCCATGCGTAGCCAAGCGCGGTCTACGGCGGACATTGGTATCTGTTTGGGTGACATCAGCGGCTCCCTTTGCCATGCACCAGAGTTCCCGAGTATAGGCCCGATGGAATTCTGAACAAAGAGAGTGAGTATGCGACATACCCGTTCGCGCCGGCCATGACCGGCGTCAGGTATTTGTTAATTGGTGGCGGGCAGGATCAAACGTTGGTTTCGCGCAGGATGCGTTGCTTCTGGCGGTTCCAGTCGCGTTCTTTCTCGGTGGCGCGCTTGTCGAACAGCTTCTTGCCTTTTACCAGGGCGATTTCGCATTTCACCTTGTTGTTTTTCCAGTACAACGCCAGCGGAATGCAGGTGTAGCCGGCCTGGTTGACCTTGCCAACGATCTTGGCAATTTCCTTGGCGTGAAGCAGGAGCTTGCGCGTGCGCGTCGGGTCTGCGATCACGTGGGTGGACGCCGCAATCAACGGGGTAATGTGAGAGCCGAGCAACCAGGCTTCGCCGTCCTTGAGCAGCACATAGGCGTCCACCAGCTGGGCCTTGCCCGCACGCAGGGACTTCACTTCCCAGCCCAGCAGGGAGAGACCCGCTTCAAAGCGTTCCTCAATGTGATACTCGTGCTTCGCCTTTTTGTTCAGCGCAATGGTATTGCTCGGCGTTCCGGGTTTTTTCTTGCTCATGAATCAATGAATCCGGGGTCGGACGAATGAACGGGCCGGCGTTGCTGCAGCCGGAAAAAGGCGCATTGTAGCCCAACAGTGGCGGACCGGTCACGAATTCGGCGTTGTGGCGGTGTCCGGTTCGTGCGCGACGGGATCCTTCAGCTACAATACTGGCCCAGACTTTCTCCCCGACCTGTTGAGTGGCCTCAGGGACGCGAATGCCTACGCCGTATCAGACACATATCGGGTCCTTTACCCGAAAATCAACCTTCTTCTGGGCCGCGGTGGGCGCTACCGTGGGTCTTGCCAACCTGTGGCAGTTCCCGTATCTGGCCAGTCTGCATGGTGGTGGCCTGTTCATCCTGCTTTACCTCGCCTGTCTGCTGCTGGTAACCCTGCCACTGATGGTGACTGAAGCGGCTGTTGGTCGGTATTCCCGGCACGGCATTGTATTGGCCATGGACGGGCTCATTCGCAGTGCCAGGCAGTCTCGGGCCTGGATGGCGGTTGGCCGGCTCAGCATACTGGCCGCCTTTCTGGTGCTCTCGTTTACGGCAGTCTTCGGATCCATTGCTCTGGCTTACGTGTTCTTCGGCGCACTTGGCCGTTTCTCCGGCGCCGGTGAGGCAGAGGCAACCGGGATTCTGGCGGGGCTGGTGTCCGACCCCAGGCAGTACCGGGTATTCATGGCCTGGCATATCTTCTTTCTGCTACTGGTGCTCTGGGTCTCGGCGCAGGGCGTAGTGAGGGGGCTGGAAAGGGCCCTGAGGGTGGTTGTGCCGGGCGCCCTGGTGCTGATGCTCGTGCTGTTCGCCCTGGCTGCCTGGCATGGTCGGATCGACGGGGCCATCAACCACATTCTGGCCATGCATCCGGAGGACCTTTCCTGGGAAAGCCTGAAAGCCGCGTTGTTTCATGCCTTTTTTACGCTCGGGCTCGGTATGGGTGTCTGGGCGATACTGGGCTCGTACACCACGCCTCAAACCCGTCTGAAGCGTTCGATTCTGGCCGTGGTGCTGATGGATACCCTGGTGGCGATTCTGGCTGGCCTGATGATCTTCGCGATCGCAACAGACGGCAACAGCTTTGACGGTGAACGGGGCTTCAGCCTGCTCTTTGTTTCCATGCCGGTCACGCTGGCCCAGCTGCCCGCGAGCCAGTTCGTGATCGCCGCTGTTTTTCTGCTGGTGGTGCTGATTGTCTGGACCACATCCCTGAATCTGCTGGAGCCCATTGTGGGCTGGTTCCGTGAGTGGACCGGGGCGCCCAGGGCACTGTCGGTGCTGCTGATCGGTCTGTCGGTGTGGCTGGCGGGGCTCGCGTCTCTGCTGTCGTTTAATGTCTGGGCCGAGGAGCGGATGGGCGGCGCTACCATGTTCCGCTGGCTGGAGCTGATCACCGGTGGCCTGCTGATTCCGCTCGTGGCCATCTTGATTGCGCTGTTTACCGGCTGGTGCCTGACCCGACACCTTTCGGGTACCATGCTCGGCGCAACGCCAAGATTGTTTGCCGGCATCTGGTTCTGGGTGATGCGCCTGGTGCTGCCCCTCGTGGTTGCCTGGATAGGGATCCAGTACACGGCCTTTTCACTGGCTAACCTGTGCAGCAACGGCAATGTTGCAGCCTGGTGCGATCAGCCTGCTGCCATGGTCTCGGAAGACGGGGAAGTGCCAGCGGGAGATCGGCCTTTTGCCGCTACGCCGGCCGAGCCGGAGGGGAAAGCCGCCGAGGCCGAGAAGACCGCGCCCGCGTCAGACCAGAAGCCGCCGGGGGTGGAGGAAAATGGTGGTAAGTCAGGCGAAAAAGCCCCAAAACAGGACGATATCCTTTATGATAGCGTGTGATTGAGGCTGTCTTCCTTTCCAGAAGTCTGCAACCTTTTCACAGCGTGTTTGCAAGCAGGACAACCGGTTCCAATGCCCCATCAGATTGATAAAACAGCTTTGGTTATGCACTCCGCCGAGCGCATGTTTCACCTGGTGAATGACATCGCCCGTTACCCGGAGTTTCTCCCCTGGTGCGCTGGCGCGGAGATTCATGAGCGCCAGCCCGAGCAGGTGACAGCGTCGCTTGAAATTGCCAAGGGTGGGGTGCGGCATACGCTCACGACCCGGAATCAGCTTCTGATGCCGGAGGCGATCGAGATGAACCTGGTGGATGGCCCTTTTCGCAACCTGACTGGTCGCTGGCATTTCAAATCCCTGGACGAGAACGCCTGCAAGGTGATCCTGACCCTGGAGTTCGAATTCTCCGGATCGCTTTCAAGGATGACCTTCGGGCCGGTATTCAGTCAGGCGGCCAATACGATGGTGGATGCCTTTTGCCGGCGTGCCGATGAGTTGTACCGGAAGGAGGGTGCATGATTCAGGTGGAAGTGGCCTATGCAAGGCCTGACCGGCAGGAAATTGTTCCGGTGAATGTGCCAGAGGGAACGACTGCTCTTGAGGCCGCCAAGCTGTCCGGAATCACCGATATTTTTCCGGAAATTGATCCTGACACCATCGATATGGGTGTGTTCGGAAAGGTGATCAAAGATCCGGCCGCCCACGAATTGCGTGAAGGCGACCGGGTGGAGCTGTATCGCCCGCTGAAGATCGATCCCAAGCAGGCGCGATTGAACCGGGCGAAAAAGAAAGACCAGGCTCAGTAAGCCGGTGTTTCTTCCAGCAGTTGGGCCTCGTAGTAGGCGTACTGGTCGTCTTCGTAGTACACGATAATTCTTTGTTCCTGGATGTCTCCACCCTCTCTCTGGAACGTATACACGTAGTACTCGCGGGAGGGGTCAACCGGGTTGAGCATGAGCGGTGTTCCCATCACGGCGTGCACCTGGCTGCGTGGCATGCCCTCGGTCAGCTGCGTCAGTTCCTCATCGGTAACGATGTTCCCCTGCTGGACGTTGATTTTGTAGACGCCCGGAAAAACGCAACCGGATAGAACGAAAGTGAGAATGAGAGCTGTGAGCTTTTGCATCGCCGGGGGAAATCCTCTATCTTGAAATCGCCTGCCAGAGGCAGGTGTGACACGGGTTAACCGTTCAATGGCGGCTTCATCATACCGGAAGCCGTGAGGCACACCAAAGAGTGAATAGTAACATGTCATCCGAAAACGCCGAATTACGAAAAGTCGGTCTGAAAGTGACTCTGCCGCGGGTCAAAATCTTCAATATTCTGGAGACTGCGGAGGAGCATCACCTCAGTGCCGAAGATGTATACAAGAAGCTTCTGGAGCAAGGCGATGACGTGGGGCTGGCAACAGTCTACCGGGTGCTGACGCAGTTTGAAGCAGCAGGGCTGGTACTGCGCCACAATTTTGAGGGCGGCCATGCCGTGTTCGAGATGGCCGGCGACGACCACCACGACCATATGGTGTGCACCCAGACGGGTGAGGTAGTCGAGTTTGTCGACGAGGTCATTGAAGAGCGACAAAAGAAGATTGCCGAAGAGCACGGTTACGAAATCGTCGATCACAGCCTGATTCTGTACGTAAAGCCGATCAAGTCCTGAGCCTGGCTCGGGCCGTTGGCTCAAGGAACGAAAAAAGGGGCGGGTTTATGGCCCGCCCCAACAGCTCTCAGGATCGAGAGGGGTAGTGGATAGTTGCTCGCGGCTCAGTGATGGGTTGCCTGCCCCTTTGAAAACATTTCCCTGGCATGAGCGATCGTGTGTTCGGTCATGTCCACGCCTCCCAGCATTCTCGCCACTTCACTGATTCTGCCCTGATCGTCCAGCGTCTCGATTTTCGAGAAGGTGGCATCCTGCTCGGTAAACTTGCTGACAAACAGGTGCTGATGACACTGGGCCGCCACTTGCGGCAGGTGGGTGACGCAGAGCACCTGTCCGTTGCCGCCAAGAGTCCGTAACAGTCGGCCAACCACCTCGGCCGTGCCGCCGCCAATGCCGACATCCACTTCATCGAAGACCAGTGTGGGTGTGGTTGATGTCTGGGCAACCACCACCTGGATGGCAAGGCTGATCCGCGACAGTTCGCCGCCGGAGGCTACTTTGGCCAGTGGCCGCGCAGGTTGCCCCGGGTTGGCGCTGACCAGGAATTCAATCTCTTCCAGTCCGTGGGGCGCTGGCTCCCCACCGTTGCTGCGGTTCAGGTGTGTAATGAACTGCATGTTGGGCATGCTTAACTGGGTGAGCTCCGCTGCGACCCGCTGATCCAGTTCGGCGGCGGCCCTGGCACGGGCTTCTGACAGCTCCGCGGCCAGCTCATCGAAGCGTCCGCGCTGGCTGTCCAGCTCTGCGGCCATCTGCTCCAGGCTGCCCTCGCCACCGTCCAGCTCGGCCAGCTCGGCACTCAGGCGCTGATGCAGTTCCGGTAATTCTTCCGGTGTGATCCGGTGTTTGCGGGCCATCTGGTAGATGGCGCTCAGCCGTTCTTCCACTTCCGCCAGTCGAGCTGGGTCGGCCTCGTAGTCCTCGACGAAATGGCGAAGGTTGTCGCCGGCCTCACTGATCTGGATCTGGGCTTCGTTCAGCATCTGGATCGTGTCTGCCAGTGCAGGAACGTCCACCGGAAGCTGCTCCAGCTGCTGTAACGCCTGGCGCACCAGATCCACTGCGCTGGTTTCATCTTCGGTGCAAAGCAGGGCGGCCTGATGGCTGTTGTGCAGAACCGTATCCGCCTGGCTGAGCTGCGCCTGTTCCTGTTCCAGGTTTTCCTGCTCGCCCGCTTCCAGTGCAAGACGATCCAGTTCTTCCACTTGATATCGCAAAAGCTGGAGTTTGGCCTCTGCTTCATCGGCATTCTGCTGGCGTTCGGTCAGCCGCTGGCGGATCTGGTTCCAGGATTTCCAGGCTTCCCGTGTTTCAGCGGCCAGGGTCTCAACGCCGGCGAACTCGTCCACCAGCTTGCGGTGGGTTTCCTTGCGCAAAAGAGATTGGTGCTGATGCTGGCTGTGAATATCCATTAACACACCGCCCAGTTCCTTGAGGTGGTTCAGGGGGCAGGGTTGGCCATTGATGTAGGCGCGGGAGCGGCCATCCTTGCTGATGACCCGGCGCAGGATGCAATCGTTGTCGTCATCCAGCTCGTGTTCTGCCAACCATTCGGTTGCCTCAGGAATTCCGGATACGTCGAAGGTCGCTGTGATGTCGGCGCGTTTGGCACCATGCCGGACGGCGCCGGCATCGGCTCTGCCACCCATGGCCAGGCCGAGGGCGTCCAGAACGATGGATTTTCCGGCGCCGGTCTCGCCGGTCAATGCGGTCATGCCTTTGCTGAACTGGAGTTCCACTCGTTCAGCGATGGCGTAATTGGAAACCGTAAGTTGAGTCAGCATGCAGATAACCTCCGCGTTGTTCCTGAAACCGGCAAAACACTGTGGATGTATACAGTGACTGTGAATATATACAGGGTTTTTGTGGTTTGCAAACCTGAGGCAGGTATTTTCTTCAGGATTGCAGGCTTTGGTGGTTGAAACCTGGAGAGCGGGCCCCATATCCGTTCGCAACGACATTTTCCGGCTCGAGGCGGCCGGAGCCCATGTTTAACCGGCCACTGACAGCGGGCCGCTTTAGATGAAGCAGGAGTAGCCATGAGCACTGACGAGAACCGCAACGAGCACGAGGAACTGAACGAAGCCCTCGAGGCTGCGAAAGAGGAGGCCCAGGCCGCTGAAGGCGAAGCCGGCGACAACGAAACCTCCGAAGTGGAAGCGCTCCAGGCTCAGGTTCAGGAATTCCAGGAGCAGATGCTGCGCTCCCAGGCGGAAATGCAGAACGTGCGCCGTCGGGCCGAGATCGACGTTGAGAAGGCGCACAAGTTTGCCCTGGAAAAGTTCGTCAAGGAGCTGCTGCCGGTAGCTGACAGCCTTGAGAAGGCGGTCGAGAGCACCGAGGGTCACGATGAGTCCGGCGAACTGGTTGCCTCAATTCGTGAAGGCGTGGAAATGACCCTGAGTCTTTTCATGTCCAGCCTGAAGAAATTCAACGTTGAGCAGATCAACCCGGTGGGTGAACCGTTCGATCCCCAGCATCACGAGGCCATGTCCATGGTGCCTGCGCCGGATGCCGAGCCGAACAGCGTAGTAGCCGTGGTGCAGAAAGGGTATCTGCTGAATGGTCGTGTTGTGCGGCCGGCCATGGTGGTGGTCGCGAAAGCGGAAGATGCACCAAAAATTGATGAGCAGGCTTGAAAAGCCGATTAAAGCGCCAATATAGCCAGTAAATAGCGAAAGCGGAGGCAAATGGCCTCCTGGAAAGCATTCAGAAGAATTGGAGTGACTCAATGAGCAAGATTATCGGTATCGACCTGGGAACGACCAACTCTTGTGTAGCCATCATGGATGGCGACAAGGTGAAGGTAATCGAGAACGCCGAGGGTGATCGCACCACCCCGTCCATCATCGCCTACACCGACGATGGTGAGACCCTGGTTGGCCAGTCAGCCAAGCGCCAGGCGGTTACCAACCCGAACAACACCCTGTACGCCATCAAGCGTCTGATCGGTCGTCGTTTTGAAGACGATGTGGTCCAGAAAGACATCAAGATGGTGCCCTACAAGATTGCCAAGGCAGACAACGGTGATGCCTGGGTTGAAGTGAAGGGCGAGAAAATGGCGCCGCCGCAGGTGTCTGCAGAAGTTCTCAAGAAGATGAAGAAGACTGCAGAAGACTACCTGGGCGAAAAAGTGACCGAAGCCGTTATCACTGTTCCGGCCTACTTCAACGACAGCCAGCGTCAGGCTACCAAAGATGCAGGCAAGATCGCCGGTCTGGAAGTTAAGCGGATCATCAACGAGCCGACCGCAGCAGCCCTGGCTTATGGCCTGGACAAGAAAAGCGGCGATCGTACCGTGGCGGTATATGACCTGGGCGGTGGTACCTTTGACCTGTCCATCATCGAAATTGCCGATGTTGACGGTGAGCACCAGTTCGAGGTTCTGGCCACCAACGGTGACACCTTCCTCGGTGGTGAAGACTTCGACCTGAAGATCATCGAGTACCTCGCAGACCAGTTCAAGAAAGACAGCGGTATCGACCTGCGCGGCGATTCCCTGGCGATGCAGCGTCTGAAGGAAGCGGGCGAGAAAGCCAAGATCGAGCTTTCCAGCAGCCAGCAGACCGACGTTAACCTGCCGTACATCACCGCAGACGCGTCTGGTCCCAAGCACATGAACGTGAAGCTGACCCGTGCCAAGCTGGAATCTCTGGTAGAAGACCTGGTTCAGCGCAGCCTCGAGCCGTGTAAAGTGGCGCTGCAGGACGCAGGCATGAAGGCAGGCGAAGTCGACGAGGTTATCCTGGTCGGCGGTCAGACCCGCATGCCGCTGGTGCAGGAAAAAGTGAAAGAGTTCTTCGGCAAAGAAGCTCGCAAGGACGTTAACCCGGACGAAGCTGTGGCGATGGGTGCTGCCATCCAGGCGGCCGTTCTCTCCGGTGATGTGAAGGACGTTCTGCTGCTGGACGTAACCCCGCTGACCCTGGGTATTGAAACCATGGGCGGTGTGGCAACTCCGCTGATCGACAAGAACACCACGATTCCGACCAAGAAGTCGCAGACGTTCTCCACAGCGGACGACAACCAGACCGCGGTAACCATCCACGTGGTTCAGGGTGAGCGTAAGCAGGCTGCCCAGAACAAATCGCTGGGCCGTTTCGATCTGGCTGATATTCCGCCGGCAGCGCGTGGTGTGCCGCAGATTGAAGTTACCTTCGATATCGACGCCAACGGTATCCTGAACGTGTCCGCCAAAGACAAGGCGACCGGTAAAGAACAGTCGATCGTGATCAAGGCCTCTTCCGGTCTGAACGATGACGAAATCGAGAAGATGGTTCAGGACGCCGAGGCCAACGCCGAGGAAGATCGCAAGTTCGAAGAGCTTGTCCAGGTTCGCAACCAGGGCGACGCGATGGTTCACGCCGTTCGCAAGACATTGAACGAAGCCGGTGACAAGGTCAGCGACAGCGAGAAAGAATCCATCGAAGCGTCCATCAAGGAGCTTGAAACCGCTCTGGAAGGTTCCGACAAGGAAGACATCGAAGCCAAGACTCAGAAGCTGACCGAGGTCTCTTCCGAGCTGGCCCAGAAGATGTATGCAGATCAGGCGGATCAGACCCAGCAGGCCGGTGGGCAGGAAGAAGCCCAGGGCCAGAAGTCTGACGATGCTGTCGACGCTGAGTTCGAAGAAGTCAAAGACGACGACAAGCGATAAATCTGACGTACATCAGGTAGTTGGAAAACGCGGGGAGATCCCCGCGTTTTCCGCGTTTAAAAACAGGGTTTTAAAAGCATGGCCAAGCGCGATTATTACGAGATTCTCGGGATTTCCCGGGACGCGGACGAGAAGGAAATCAAGCGAGCCTACCGAAAGCTCGCCATGAAGTACCACCCCGACCGTAACCCGGACGACACCGAAGCCGAGAACAAGTTCAAGGAGGCCAGCGAAGCCTACGAAGTACTGGCAGAGCCGTCCAAGCGGGCTGCCTACGACCAGTTCGGCCACGCCGGCGTTGACGGCCAGGCCGGTGGCGGCGGATTCGGAGGCGGCGGTGCCAGCTTCTCGGATATCTTCGGCGATGTATTCGGCGACATCTTTGGTGGCGGCGGTCGTGGCCGCAACACCCGGGGTGCGGACCTGCGCTACACCCTGGAGCTGGATCTGGAAGAGGCCGTGAAAGGCAAGACGGTCCAGATCAAGATCCCGGGGCATCGCGAATGTGAAGTATGCGACGGCAGCGGCGCCGAGAAAGGCTCCCGCCCGGAAACCTGCAGTACCTGTAAGGGTATGGGGCAGGTGCGCATGCAGCAGGGCTTCTTTACCGTACAGCAGGCCTGTCCGACCTGTCGGGGCTCCGGCCAGATCATCAAGAACCCCTGTAAGGCCTGTCACGGCCAGGGCAGGGTTCAGGAAGAGAAAACACTGTCGGTCAAGGTGCCGCCCGGCGTTGACACCGGTGACCGCATTCGCCTTTCCGGTGAAGGCGAGATGGGCGTCGATGGTGGTCCTCCCGGAGATCTGTATGTGCAGATAGCCGTGCGGGAACATTCCATCTTTACCCGCGATGGCCGCAACCTCTATTGCGAAGTTCCCATCAGCATCGTTGATGCCTCCCTGGGTGGAGAGCTCGAGGTGCCGACACTGGATGGCCGGGTGAAACTGAAGATTCCACCGGAGACCCAGACCGGAAAGCTGTTCCGTCTGCGTAACAAGGGTGTCAGCCCGGTTCGTGGTGGTCCTGCTGGTGACTTGCTGTGCCGTGTGATCGTGGAAACGCCGGTGAATCTGACCAAGCGCCAGAAAGAGCTGCTGGAAGAGTTCCAGAAAACTCTGGATGCCAGTAACGGCACAGAGCACGGCCCGAAGAAGACCTCCTGGTTTGAAGGTGTGAAAAGCTTCTTCGACGAAATGAAATTCTGATCGGCGCGACAAGAAGGAACGCGAGCATGAGGGTAGCAATCATCGGCGCCGCCGGGCGCATGGGAAAAGTCCTGATTGAAGCCGTTGACGGCGCCGAGGGTCTCGAGCTGGGTGCCGCCGTGGTCGAGCCCGGCAGTAGCCTGATCGGCGCCGATGCCGGCGAAATGACCGGGATCGGCAAAACCGGCGTCAAAATGGCCGGCAGCCTGGCCGATGTGAAGGATGATTTCGATGTGCTTATCGACTTCACCTTCCCGGACCTGACTCTGGAAAACGCCGAGTTCTGCAAGGCCAACGGCAAGATGCTCGTGATCGGCACTACCGGCATGTCCGACGCCGAAAAGCAGCAACTGGCCCTGGCCGCCGAGTCCACGCCGGTGGTGTTTGCGCCCAACATGAGTGTGGGTGTTAACGTCGTCCTCAACCTGCTGCGCACCGCCGCCGCAACCCTGGGTGACGACTACGACGTGGAGATCATCGAAGCCCATCACCGGCACAAGAAAGACGCGCCCTCGGGAACGGCCCTGCGCATGGGTGAAGTTGTTGCCGATGCCCTCGGTCGTGACCTGAAAGAGTGTGCCGTCTATGGTCGTGAGGGCTTCACCGGCGAACGAACCCGCAAGGAAATCGGTTTCGAAACCATTCGGGCGGGTGATGTGGTCGGTGATCACACCGTCTTGTTCGCCACCGAGGGTGAGCGTATCGAGGTGACCCACAAGGCCAGCAGCCGGATGACCTTTGCCAAGGGTGCCATGCGGGCAGCTTTATGGCTGAAGGATAAGCCGGCCGGGCTTTATGATATGCAGGACGTGCTGGACCTCAAGTGAGGCCATTTCTCGTGGACACAAAGCGCCATATTTTTTACAATAAGGCGGTTTGACTGCACCAAGCGTACCTTTGCACAAAGATTCTGAAAAAGCGGGACCGAGTTAAGACTCCGTCTCGCTTTTTTGCAACCTGAATTTGCGCTTGCGTTCCTGTTCGTGACGAACCGATACGCCACTCGATGAGGATACAAGCCTTGAGCACACCAGCAATCCTTGCACTCGCAGACGGAAGCCTGTTCTACGGCACAGCCATCGGCGCTGACGGAGAAACCAGCGGCGAAGTGGTGTTCAACACCGCCATGACCGGCTACCAGGAAATCCTGACCGACCCGTCCTACTCCCGCCAGATCGTTACCCTGACTTACCCGCATATCGGTAACACCGGTGTGAACGAAGAAGACATCGAGTCAGACCGCATCCAGGCCGCCGGCCTGATTATCCGCGATCTGCCTCTGCTGGCCAGCAGTTGGCGTAGCAAGGGAACTCTGGACGATTACCTGCGAAGCAACAACATTGTTGGGATCGCCGACATTGATACCCGCCGTCTGACCCGCATCCTCCGGGACAAAGGCTCCCAGAACGGTGCCATCGTTGCCGGTGAAAACGCCACTGCCGAGCGGGCTCTGGAACTGGCAAAAGCCTTCCCGGGCCTCAAGGGTATGGATCTGGCAAAAGAGGTTACCTCCGACAAGATCTGGTCCTGGAAAGAGACCGAGTGGACCCTCGAAGAGGGTTACGGTGAGCGTGAGGAATCACGGTTCAAGGTGGTTGCCTGGGATTATGGCGTCAAGCTGAACATCCTTCGCATGCTCGCGTCCCGCGGCTGCGACATCACCGTGGTGCCGGCGCAGACTCCGGCCTCCGAGGTTCTGGCGATGAACCCGGACGGTGTGTTCCTGTCCAATGGCCCCGGGGACCCCGAGCCCTGTGATTACGCCATCACCGCCATCAAGGAAGTGCTGGAAACCGAGATTCCGGTGTTTGGTATCTGCCTGGGTCACCAGTTGCTGGCCCTGGCCAGCGGTGCCAAGACCATGAAGATGGGGCATGGCCACCACGGAGCCAACCATCCAGTTCAGGATATCGCCACGGGCACCGTGATGATCACCAGCCAGAACCACGGGTTTGCCGTGGATGAGGCAACTCTGCCGGCCAATGTCGAAGCGACTCACAAGTCCCTGTTTGACGGCACCCTGCAGGGCATTCGCCGGACCGACAAGCCGGCCTACAGCTTCCAGGGCCACCCGGAAGCCAGCCCCGGCCCCCATGATGTGGCCCCGCTGTTTGACGAGTTTATCCGCCTGATGGAGGCGCGATCGGCCTGAGACCGATCGCCACGGAAAACTCACGGGCGCCGCGTGTTGCGCTGCCAGAATTCAAAAGTTGCTGACAGGTTTACCAAGACATGCCAAAACGTACCGACATCCAAAGCATCCTGATCCTGGGCGCCGGCCCCATCGTGATCGGGCAGGCGTGCGAGTTTGATTACTCCGGAGCCCAGGCCTGCAAGGCGCTGCGCGAAGAGGGTTACCGGGTTATTCTGGTTAACTCCAACCCGGCAACCATCATGACCGACCCGGTCATGGCCGATGCCACCTACATCGAGCCGATCACCTGGAAGACCGTCGAGAAGATCATCGAGAAAGAGCAGCCGGATGCGCTGTTGCCCACCATGGGCGGCCAGACCGCGCTGAACTGCGCCCTGGACCTCGAGCGCCACGGCATTCTGGAAAAGCACGGCGTGGAAATGATCGGCGCCAACGCCGACACCATTGATAAAGCCGAAGACCGGGACCGCTTCGACAAGGCCATGAAGAAGATCGGCCTCGAGTGTCCGCGGGCCACGATTGCCCACTCCATGGAAGAAGCCTGGAAAGTGGCTGACGACATCGGCTTCCCGTGCATCATCCGCCCCTCCTTCACCATGGGCGGCTCCGGCGGCGGTATTGCCTACAACCGCGACGAGTTCGAGGAAATCTGTACCCGTGGTCTGGACCTGTCTCCGACCAACGAACTGCTGATCGACGAATCCCTGATCGGCTGGAAAGAGTACGAGATGGAAGTTGTCCGGGATAAAAACGACAACTGCATCATCGTCTGCGCCATCGAGAACTTCGATGCCATGGGTGTGCACACCGGTGATTCCATCACCGTGGCCCCGGCCCAGACCCTCACCGACAAGGAATACCAGATCATGCGGAACGCCTCGCTGGCAGTCCTGCGTGAGATCGGTGTGGAAACCGGCGGCTCCAACGTGCAGTTCGGGATGAATCCGGACACCGGCCGGATGGTCGTCATCGAGATGAACCCCCGGGTGTCCCGCTCCTCGGCGCTGGCCTCCAAGGCCACCGGCTTCCCGATCGCCAAGGTCGCCGCGAAACTGGCGGTGGGCTACACCCTGGACGAACTGCGCAACGAAATCACCGGCGGCGTCACCCCGGCTTCGTTCGAGCCGTCCATCGACTACGTGGTCACCAAGATCCCCCGGTTCACCTTCGAGAAATTCCCCCAGGCCGACGCCCGCCTGACCACCCAGATGAAATCCGTGGGTGAGGTCATGGCCATAGGCCGCACCTTCCAGGAATCCCTGCAGAAAGCCCTGCGCGGCCTGGAAGTGGGTTCCGAAGGCTTTGACGAGAAACTCGAAGACCTGGATTCCGAGAATTCCCGGGAAACCCTGACCCGCGAACTGAACGTGCCCGGTGCCGACCGCATCTGGTACATCGGCGACGCTTTCCGGGCGGGAATGACGGTGGAGGACCTGCACGAGCATACCCACGTGGATCCCTGGTACCTGGTGCAGATTGAGGACCTGATCAGGGAAGAGCAGGCGCTGAAGAGTGCCGGTAAGGCCGACATTGATCAGGCCACCCTGTTCCGTCTCAAGCGCAAGGGCTTCTCCGATGCCCGCCTGGCGAAACTGCTGGGCATCTCCGAGGTGAGCCTGCGCAAGCTGCGCCACGATCTGGATATCCGCCCTGTGTACAAGCGAGTGGATACCTGCGCCGCCGAATTTGCTTCCGACACCGCCTACATGTACTCCACCTATGAGGAAGAGTGCGAGTCGGACGCCAGCGACCGCGAGAAGATCGTGGTGATCGGTGGTGGCCCCAACCGGATCGGTCAGGGCATCGAGTTCGATTACTGCTGTGTGCACGCGGCCCTGGCCATGCGTGAAGACGGCTACGAAACCATCATGATCAACTGCAACCCGGAGACCGTGTCCACCGACTACGACACCTCCGACCGGTTGTACTTCGAGCCGATTACCCTGGAAGACGTGCTGGAAATCATTCACGTCGAGAAGCCCAAGGGCGTGATTGTGCAGTACGGCGGCCAGACCCCGCTGAAACTGGCCCGTGGCCTGGAAGCGGCCGGCGTGCCGATCATCGGCACCAGCCCGGACGCCATTGACCGTGCCGAGGACCGGGAACGGTTCCAGCAGATGATCACCCGCCTGGGCCTGAAGCAGCCGGAAAACGCTACCGTGCGCAGCCATGAGGAAGGCATTCTGGCGGCCCGGGAAATTGGCTACCCGCTGGTGGTGCGTCCGTCTTACGTGCTGGGCGGTCGTGCCATGGAAATCGTCTACGACGAGGAAGAGCTGGTGCGCTACATGCGCAACGCAGTGCTGGTCTCCAACGACAGCCCGGTGCTGCTGGACCACTTCCTGAACGCCGCCATCGAGGTGGACATCGACGCCATCTCCGACGGTAAAGACGTGGTCATTGGTGGCATCATGCAGCACATTGAGCAGGCCGGCGTTCACTCCGGTGACTCCGCCTGTTCACTGCCGCCGTACACCCTGTCCCAGCAGGTTCAGGACGAAATGCGCGATGCCGTCAAGAAGATGGCCATCGAGCTGGATGTGGTCGGTCTGATGAACGTGCAGCTGGCCTGGCAGGACGGCGAGATCTACGTGATCGAGGTAAACCCGCGGGCCTCGCGTACCGTGCCGTTCGTGTCCAAGGCCATCGGTGTGTCCCTGGCCAAGGTGGCGGCCCGGGTGATGGCTGGCAAGACCCTCAAAGAGCTGGAGTTCACCCAGGAAATCATCCCCAGCTATTATGCGGTGAAAGAGTCGGTGTTCCCGTTCAACAAATTCCCGGCGGTGGATCCGATCCTTGGGCCGGAAATGAAATCGACCGGTGAGGTTATGGGCCTGGGTGACAGCTTCGATGAAGCCTTCGCCAAAGCCGCGTTGGCTGTTGGTGAGCGTCTGCCGGCCAAGGGCACTGCGTTCATGTCTGTGCGGGATGTTGACAAGCCCGGCGCCGCAAAAGTGGCCCGAGATCTGGTCGACGCCGGCTTCAAGCTTGTGGCTACCACCGGCACCGCCAAGGCCCTGAAAGAGGCTGGAATCGAGGTTGATCGGGTGAACAAGGTCCGTGAAGGCCGTCCGCATATTGTGGACGCCATCAAGAACGGACAGGTTCAGCTGATCATCAATACCACTGAAGGTCGCAAGGCCATTTCCGACTCGGCCCAGATCCGCCAGTCGGCGTTGCAGACCAAGGTAACCTACACAACAACACTGGCGGGCGGCGAAGCCTTCTGCCGGGCCATCAAGTTCGGCCCGGAGCGCACTGTACGCCGCCTCCAGGATCTTCACGCAGGAAAGTGAGACTATGGCTGACAGAGTACCGATGACAAAGGCGGGCGAGACCCGCCTCCGCGAGGAGCTTCAGAAGCTGAAGTCCGAGGATCGTCCCCGGGTTATTGCGGCGATTGCCGATGCCCGGGAGCACGGCGACCTGAAAGAGAACGCTGAATATCATGCTGCCCGCGAGCAGCAGAGCTTTATTGAAGGCCGTATCCAGGAAATCGAGGGCAAGCTTTCAGCCGCTCAGGTAATCGATGTGACCACCATCGAGAATACCGGCAAGGTGATCTTCGGCACCACGGTACACCTGCTTAACATGGATACGGACGAACAGGTGATCTACAAGATCGTTGGTGAGGATGAGGCGGATATCAAGGCAGGCAAGCTGTCGATTTCCTCACCGATTGCGCGGGCGCTGGTAGGCAAGAGCGAGGGCGATGTGGTCGCCATTCGCGTGCCTTCCGGTACCGTGGAATACGAGATTGAGCAGGTCGAGTACATCTGATCTCGTCTGTGCTGAACGAAAAAAGCCGGCTGGGGTTTTCCCGAGCCGGCTTTTCTGTTTCTGGGTTCCGGGCGGATCAGTGTTTGTGGCGCAACAGGTTGGAGAGCTTGGGGTTCGGCTTTTTGGCCCGGCGCAGTATGACGGCGATCTTGCCGATGGTCTGGACGAGCTCGGCGCCAGAGGATTCGCACAGCGCGGTGATCGCCTCGTGCCGGGTTTCCCGGTCTTGGCTCGCCACCTTGATCTTGATCAGCTCATGATCATTCAGTGCGCGCTCGAGTTCTTCCTGCAGTCCCTCGGAAAGGCCTTTGTCGCCAACAATGATGACGGGCTTGAGGTTGTGGGCAATCGCCCGGTATTCCCGGCGCTGTTCCGGTGAAAGACTCATGATGTAATCTCTTTATTGGTGCAATTAACAAAAGGTCAGCGGCGGAAAGGCTGACTTGAACGTATAATCGACGAATTGTAACAGATCGTTCCGCTGTAAGAATGGCCGTTAACACGTATCGACGTGGGGGCAGCAAGCAGAAGGAACCAACCCGGGTGGCAAGGGTCAAAAGGTTCGCGGAATTGGGGGCGTATTGAGGGTTGCTGTTGTAATTTCAGATATGGCGCCCAATATGAAGGTTAAGGCGACTTTTCATTAAAAAACTGTGTGCTGCGTGTGGCCGATACGGATGGGCCGTTTCTGGTGGACGGGCGTACAATTGGTGTAAGGTGTCAGAAAAGGGTGCTTTGAGAAAGGTTAACCCTACAATTCACAGGTGATGATCCTTGAACGATATGGCAAAAAATCTGGTTCTCTGGCTAATTATAGCCGCCGTGCTGCTGATGGTGTTTCAGAACTTTTCTCCCACCACCACCGGCCAACAAGTCAACTATTCCCAGTTTGTGGAGATGGTCCAGGAAGGCCAGGTCCGTCAGGTCACAATCGATGGGTTGCAGGTTCAGGGTACCCGTGGTGACGGCTCCCAGTTCCAGACAATCCGTCCTCAAGTGTCTGACAACAAGCTGATGGACGATCTGCTCGCGAACAACGTTGAGGTTATCGGTAAGGAGCCTGAGCGCCAGAGCCTGTGGACACAGCTTCTGGTAGCCGCGTTTCCGATACTGATCATCATCGCACTGTTTGTGTTCTTCATGCGCCAGATGCAGGGCGGCGGTGGCGGCAAAGGCCCCATGTCGTTCGGCAAGAGTAAAGCGCGTCTGATGAGCGAAGACCAGATCAAGACCACCTTCGCGGACGTGGCCGGTGTTGATGAAGCCAAGGAAGATGTTAAGGAACTGGTGGATTTCCTGCGAGATCCCAGCAAATTCCAGCGTCTTGGCGGCAGCATCCCCAAAGGTGTCCTGATGGTTGGTCAGCCGGGTACGGGTAAAACCCTGCTCGCCAAGGCTATTGCCGGCGAAGCCAAGGTGCCCTTCTTCTCCATCTCCGGTTCTGACTTTGTCGAAATGTTCGTGGGCGTGGGTGCTTCCCGGGTTCGTGACATGTTCGAACAGGCCAAGAAGCAAAGCCCCTGCATTATCTTCATCGACGAGATCGATGCTGTTGGTCGCCACCGTGGCGCCGGCATGGGTGGCGGTCATGACGAGCGTGAACAGACGCTCAACCAGCTGCTCGTTGAGATGGACGGTTTTGAGGGTAATGAAGGCGTTATCGTAATTGCCGCTACCAACCGTCCCGACGTTCTCGACCCGGCACTGTTGCGCCCGGGCCGTTTCGACCGTCAGGTTGTTGTTGGCCTGCCAGACATCATTGGTCGTGAGCAGATCCTCAAGGTGCACATGAAGAAAGTGCCCCTGGCGGACGGCGTCGAGCCGGTTCTGATCGCTCGTGGCACGCCCGGATTCTCCGGTGCGGACCTCGCAAACCTGGTCAACGAGGCGGCGCTCTTCGCGGCCCGTCGCAACCAGCGTCTCGTGTCCATGGAAGAGTTCGAGCTTGCCAAAGACAAGATCATGATGGGCGCCGAGCGCAAGTCCATGGTGATGAGCGAGAAAGAAAAGCGGAATACGGCTTATCACGAGTCTGGCCACGCTATTGTGGGTCGTCTGATGCCGGAGCATGATCCGGTGTACAAGGTGAGCATCATTCCGCGCGGCCGCGCTCTGGGTGTCACCATGTTCCTCCCCGAGGAAGACAAGTACAGCCATAGCAAGCGCTTCCTGATCAGCTCGATTTGCAGTCTGTTCGGTGGCCGCATCGCGGAAGAACTGACGCTGGGCTTTGATGGTGTGACGACCGGCGCTTCGAACGACATCGAGCGGGCGACTAGTCTGGCCCGCAACATGGTGACCCGTTGGGGTCTGTCCGAGAAGCTGGGTCCGTTGCAGTATGATACCGACAGCGAAGAGCCGTTCCTCGGCCGGTCTGCGGGTCAGTCCCAGACGGTGTACTCACCGGAAACGGCCCAGCGCATTGATGAGGAAGTTCGCAACATCATCGACAGCTGCTACGAAAAAGCCAAGCAGATTCTGGTCGATAACCGGGACAAGCTCGACATGATGGCCGACGCGTTGATGAAGTACGAAACCATCGACCGTCACCAGATTGATGACATCATGGAAGGCCGCACACCTCGCCCGCCGAAAGGTTGGGGAGACAGTGGTCCCGCTGGTGGTGTCAAGGCCGACGAGCCTGAGACGGCGCCGGAGCCAAAGGCTTCCGATGACGGTCGTCATCCCGGCGTTGGCCGGCCGGCCGGAGAGCACTGACGGCTAGCAGCTTTTGGTTATAAAAAGAGTGTAGTTCCCTGCGCCGCCCGGATTCCGGGCGGCGTTTGTTTTTGTCATTGTGAAAAAAGGTTTGCCATGAAAATGAATTTTGCCGGGCGGGAACTGGATATGTCCCGCTGCCACGTGATGGGCGTTCTGAATGTAACACCGGATTCGTTTTCCGATGGTGGCCAATATAACCGGCCGGATGCGGCTCTCGTCCGGGCCAGGCAGATGGTTGCCGATGGCGCCACGTTTATCGACATCGGTGGCGAATCCACGCGCCCGGGTGCCACGCCCGTGTCGTTGCAGGAAGAGCTGGACCGGGTCTGCCCGGTGGTTGAGGCAGCAGCCCGGGAGCTCGACGCGGTTATCTCGGTAGACACCAGTGCGCCGGAAGTGATGGCTGAAACGGCAAAACTCGGGGCCGGCCTGATCAATGATGTGCGGGCCCTGCAGCGTGACGGTGCTCCGGAAGTGGCTGCAAAAGCGGGCATACCGGTTTGCATCATGCACATCCAGGGGGAGCCGGATACCATGCAGGATCGTCCCGAGTACCGGAATGTGCGTCGGGAAGTCAGTGCTTTTCTGACCGAGCGCATCCGCGTTGCGGAGCAGGCCGGAATTCGCCCTGAAAACATCCTGCTGGATCCCGGCTTCGGTTTTGGGAAAAGCCTTGAGCACAACCTGCAGTTGCTGGCCTCCCTTGAGCAGATGCACATCCTCGGGCATCCCCTGCTGGTTGGCGTTTCCAGGAAGTCCATGTTGGGCCATATCACTGGCCGTGAGGTGAATGAAAGGTTGCCTGCGAGCCTTGCGGCCGCGACAATAGCGGCCATGAAGGGTGCCAGTATTATTCGTGTGCACGATGTCAGGGAAACAGTGGACGCTATCCGTGTGGTGGCGGCAGTGAAGGAGGCAGGTTAATGTCCGAGAGAAAGTACTTTGGTACGGACGGTATTCGCGGGCACGTGGGTGAGTTTCCGATAACGCCGGAATTCATGCTGAAACTTGGCTGGGCTGCGGGCCAGGCCTTCAAGCGCGATGGTCAGCGCAACAGCGTACTGATCGGCAAGGATACTCGCCTGTCCGGTTACATGTTTGAGTCGGCCCTTGAGGCTGGCCTTGCGGCGGCGGGTGTGGATGTAAAGCTGCTTGGTCCGATGCCAACGCCGGCAATCGCTTACCTGACTCGCACTTTCCGCGCTTCGGCCGGCATTGTGATCAGCGCCTCCCACAATCCCCACCACGACAACGGCATCAAGTTCTTCTCGGCGGCCGGCACCAAGCTGGACGATGCTCTTGAAGCCGAGATTGAGCGCTGGCTGGACAAGCCCATTGAGGTTTGTGGCCCGACCGAACTTGGCAAGGCGTCCCGCGTTGACGACGCACCGGGCCGGTACGTGGAATTCTGCAAGAGCACCGTGCCCAATGAGTTTACGCTCGACGGCATGAATATCGTATTGGACTGTGCCCATGGGGCCACCTATCACGTGGCCCCCAAGGTATTTCGGGAGCTTGGGGCCAAGGTTTCGGTTATCGGTGGCGATCCCGATGGGCTCAATATCAACCTTAACGTTGGCTCCACTCATCTGCAGGCGCTCAAGGCAGCAGTGATCGAAAAAAACGCTGATCTGGGGATCGCCTTCGATGGGGATGGCGATCGGGTTCTCATGGTGGACCGGGACGGATCCGAGGTCGACGGCGATGAGCTGCTCTACGTCATCGCCTCCCAACGCTTTGCCGAGGATCGCCTGAAAGGCGGGGTGGTCGGTACGCTGATGACCAATCTGGGTGTCGAGCTTGCTTTGAATGAAATCGGAATCGAGTTCGAGCGTGCAAAAGTCGGCGACCGATACGTGATGGAGCGGCTGCTCGCCAACAACTGGGTTCTGGGTGGCGAAGGCTCCGGTCACATGGTTATCCGCGACTGCACCAGTACCGGTGATGGTATTGTTTCGGCGCTGCAGGTCCTCCTTTCAGTGTGGAAGTCCGGGAAAACCCTTGCGGATCTGCGGAAGGGGATGAGCAAGCTCCCCCAGAAAATGATCAACGTTCGGGTGGCGCAGCGTTTCGATCCGTTCAGTCGTGATGATATCGTAGCTGCGGTGCGCAAGGCCGAAACCGAGCTGGGCAGTTCCGGCAGGATTCTGTTGAGGGCCTCTGGCACAGAGCCGCTGATCCGTGTGATGGCGGAGGGGCAGGACGCCAGCGAGATTCTTCGGGTGGTCGAGGAACTGGCAAAAGTTGTGGAGAAATCCACCGCTTAATTTTGTGTTTTCAGGCGGTTGTCTGCCGGGAGGGAGTGCTGTATAGTTCGCCCTCCCTAACGTTCGGGAACTGTTATGCGTCGGAAGATTGTAGCCGGAAACTGGAAAATGAACGGGTCGAAAGACCTGGCACAAACGCTGGTAAGCGATGTGCGATCCCAGGCGGCCTCTCTTGATAATGGCGTTGAGGTTGTTATCATTCCTCCCGCTATTTACGTCCCGGACGTGGTTGCCAGCGCAGGCGATGTGCTGTCGGTCGGTGTTCAGAACGTGGCGCAATGGGCGTCCGGAGCCTACACCGGTGAGATTTCCGCGGACATGGCGTTGGATCAGGGCTGTCAATACGCCTTGGTCGGTCATTCCGAACGTCGCCAGCTCTTCGCTGAGACAGACGCTGCAGTGTCCGAAAAAGTCGGTCGCATTCTCACTTCCGGGCTCCAGGCCATGGTTTGTGTTGGTGAAACCCTGGAAGAGCGTGAGGCTGGTAAGGCCGAGACCGTTGTTGCCGCCCAGGTAAAGGCAGGCCTTGCGACGGTCGCAAGCGAGCAGTGGCAGCGTGTAGTGGTTGCCTATGAGCCTGTCTGGGCGATCGGAACAGGTAAAACCGCTACGGCACAGGACGCGCAGGCAATGCATGCGTCGATTCGGCAGGTGCTTTCAGAGATGGGTGCGCCGGCCAATGAGATTTCCCTCCTTTACGGGGGCAGTGTAAAAGCGGATAATGCAGCCGCTCTTTTTGCCGAGCCGGATATTGACGGCGGTTTGATCGGCGGAGCGTCGCTCAAAGCAGAAGATTTTGTAAGTATTTGTCGGAGTGTTCCGGCGGGTACCTGAATTTAAAGGTTCGCGAGAGTCGTTATGGATTGGGTAGAAACGCTGGTAGTCGTTGTGCACGTGGTGATCGCGGTGGCGCTGGTGGGTCTGGTGCTGATCCAGCAGGGCAAAGGCGCAGATGCCGGCGCTGCCTTTGGTGGTGGTGCATCGCAGACTGTGTTTGGTAGTCAGGGTAGCGGTAGCTTTCTCACCCGCTTCACGACTCTGCTCGCAGTGGTATTTTTTGTAACAAGTTTCTCGCTGGCGATTTTTGCCAAGCAGCGTGCCGAAGTGGCAGGCGAAGCCGGTATTCCAGTTGTTCAGGAATCCAGCAGCGCCGCCCCTGCTGATACCGCTGCTGACAATGGCGAAGCCGCAGCCAGCGAAGCCGAGGGTGGGGAGTCTGATCTCCCTGAACTCGAGTAAGAATGTTGCCCGGGTGGTGAAACTGGTAGACACGCTATCTTGAGGGGGTAGTGGCGAAAGCCGTGCCGGTTCGAGTCCGGCCCCGGGCACCATATTAGAAGAAAAACGGCTTGGAGTTTCCAGGCCGTTTTTTTTGGTCAGTCCTTGACCAGTCTGTCCGGCGTCTCTATACTCCGGCGGATATTGGGACCTGCCGCGTGGTGCTGGCGGGTTTCTGGCAGGCCAGGTGTCTGTCAGCAGGAAGCGGTACACCGGTTTGCTTCCTGCGAGTTCTTGCAACAAAAGGCCCCATTGTCAGGGGCTTTTTGATTAAGGGGCCTGGCGCAAAGGGCCCTGGTGCATAAAAAGGGCTGATAAAACAGCCCTTTTTTTGTTTTTGTGGCCGGTAAATTGATAACGGAGAAGGCACAACTTGTCAGCCAAGCTTAAGCAACTGGAAGACATTCTTCAGCCCGTGGTGGAAGGTCTGGGGTATGAGTTCTGGGGCATTGAATTCCGCTCGCAGGGCCATCATTCCCTGTTACGGGTGTTTATTGACGATGCCGAAAACGGCATCGGAGTCGACGACTGTGAGAAAGTCAGTCGCCAGATCAGCGGTGTGATGGATGTGGAAGATCCCATCCAGACCGAATACACACTGGAGGTCTCATCCCCGGGGATGGATCGCCCGCTGTTTCGTCTAGAGCAATACGAGGCCTTTGTTGGTCACCAGGTTCAGATTCGTCTCCGGATGGCATTTGAAGGTCGCCGGAAGTTTCAGGGGCTGATCAAAGGCGTGGAAGGTGATGATGTGGTTGTGGTCGTTGATGATCACGAGTATCTGCTGCCATTCGACAGCATTGAAAAAGCCCACATCGTTCCGGTGTTTGAGTGAACGATTTGAATAAAGTCCGTGGACGCACAGTTGATTTTAAGGGCAGGGCAATCCAATGAGTAAAGAGATCTTGCTGGTGGTTGAATCCG
>OJDQ01000092.1_pt1 | contig 47089 bp, 39 predicted proteins | sample 1592851 | NCBI WGS metagenome assembly OJDQ01 (sample SAMN05416774, study PRJEB24817) | seawater metagenome | isolation source: Sea water | place: Canada:Atlantic | collected 2013-07 | reverse complement strand
AGATTTCTGCCTGTCTCGTGGGCTCGGAGATGTGTATAAGAGACAGGATGAAAGGAGTGAACTTTCGTGATGACTTGAAGAGGTGGAAACTCCAGCATATCAGGCTGTATTGATAACGTTGCAATACCTATAAAAAAGGCTGTCTTCATTAAGACAGCCTTTTGGGTATGCTAGTTGGTAAAGCCTGATTAGTGCAGTACGCGGGTCTTGATAGTTCCGCTAATTTGCATTAGCTCAGACAGAGCATCTTCGGCCTTATCTGCTTCCACGTCGATAACCACGTAACCAATGTCGGCGTTGGTTTGCAGGTACTGGGCTTCAATGTTGATGCTCTTGGCCGCAAATGCCTGGTTGATTTGGGTTAACACGCCCGGGCGGTTTTCGTGAATATGCAGTAAGCGAGAGCGTTTCACGTTTTCTGGCAGTGATACTTCAGGGAAGTTAACCGCAGACAGGGTAGAGCCGTTGTCGCTGTACTTAGCCAGTTTACCGGCCACTTCGATGCCGATGTTTTGCTGTGCTTCCTGGGTGCTACCGCCTACGTGTGGCGTGAGGATAACGTTGTCGAACTGACGCAGTGGTGATTCGAACTCTTCGTTGTTCGACTTAGGCTCTACCGGGAATACGTCGATGGCTGCACCACCAATGTGACCCGAAGCCAGCGCTTCAGTTAAGGCGTCGATGTCGACTACGGTGCCGCGAGAGGCGTTAATTAAGATACCGCCTTTCTTCATTTTAGCCAGTTGCGCCTGACCAATCATATTCTTGGTTTCCGGAGTTTCCGGCACGTGCAGAGACACAACGTCTGACATGGCCAGCAAATCATCCATCGACTTCACCTGTTCGGAGTTACCCAGCACCAGTTTGTCTTCAATATCGAAAAACCGCACGCGCATGCCCAGGTGCTCAGCCAGAATAGACAGCTGGGTACCAATGTGGCCATAACCCACAATACCCAGTGTTTTACCCCGTGCTTCGTAAGAGCCTTCTGCGCTCTTGTCCCAGCCGCCACGGTGGGCCTGTGCATTTTTTTGTGGTACCCGGCGCAATAATAGGATCAGTTGACCAAGTACCAGTTCTGCTACAGAACGAGTGTTTGAGAAAGGCGCGTTAAATACCGGAATACCACGGGCCTGAGTAGCTTTCAGATCAACCTGATTGGTACCGATACAAAAACAACCCACGGCAACCAGTTTACTGGCGGCTTCAACGACGGCTTCGGAGATATGAGTACGAGAGCGAATGCCGACAAAGTGAACGTCTTTCATCTTTTCGATGAGTTCATCTTCGGGTAACGAGGTTTTCAAATACTCGATGTTGGTGTAACCATTAGACTGCAGGGTTTCCAGGGCGCTTTTATGCACACCTTCCAGCAGCAAGATCTTAATTTTATCTTTTGATAGTGAAAATTTGCTCATTACATCGCTCTCAGTCAGGGAATTTAAGAGACATCTGGACGTCTATACGGGTAAAGTACCATAAACTCCCTGGTAGAACAAAGCGCTTTGTTGCATCACTTTGGAATATCTAGGAACGTTTTTGTCGTTTTTAGTCATGTTGGGCCCCGGCACTTTTGCTAGGGCACATCCAGTATTGTCTGATGGGGTTATTACCGGGTTACTACACCGTCTTCTGTAGCAACCAATACAATGTCTGCACCACGTAAGGCAAAAATCCCGTTGGTAACCACTCCCGGAATATTATTAATGGCTTTTTCCATTTCTACCGGGTTCAGTATTTCCAGGTTATGCACGTCCAGGATCACGTTGCCATTATCGGTTACCACACCGTTGCGGTATACCGGATCGCCGCCCAGTTTTACCAGTTCGCGGGCCACATAAGAACGGGCCATGGGGATCACTTCGACCGGCAGCGGAAATGTGCCCAGTACGCCAACTTCCTTGCTGTTGTCCACAATGCATACAAAGGTTTTGGCCACAGCAGAAACAATCTTTTCCTGAGTCAGGGCCGCGCCACCGCCTTTGATCATGTGTTTGTGCTCGGTGACTTCGTCAGCGCCGTCTACGTAAATAGACAAGCTGTCGACCTCGTTAAGTTCAAACACGTCGATGCCCAGCGCTTTTAAGCGCTCGGTGGAAGCAACAGAGCTTGATACCGCGCCGGCGATTTGGTGCTTTATATCTGCCAGTGCATCAATGAAATAGTTAACCGTTGAGCCCGTGCCCACGCCAATAATGGTGTCTGGCTCGACGTATTTTACTGCAGCGCGACCTACCGCCTGCTTTTTCGCGTTCTGATCCATGCTTATACCCGCTGAAAAAATGAGGCGGTATTTTAGCCGATATTCCCCCCCTTAGCATAGGGAATTATAGAAAGAGGCGGCCTGAAAACCTGAATATCACGCTAGGAAATGGGGTGGTGCAGGGGGGCGGATTAATTGGTTTTGATAATTTGTGTGGGAGTAATAATCAGATCAAGAGGCACATCCCAGGGCTCAACGGGTAGCTCGTCAACCTGTTGGCAATCGTGGGCTACACCCACCAGAGTGGGGCGCTGTGCAAGGCGGTTGATATTGGCCAGCGTGCGGTCGTAAAAACCGCCGCCCATACCCAGTCGATTGCCCTGCGCATCAAACCCTACTAATGGCATCAGCAACAACTGGTGCTGATGAAGCAGGCGGATAGCGGTGCTGTTTAACGCGGGTTCGCTGATGCCGAAGCGATTGAATGTCATTTCAGTCAATGGCGTGAATGCCTGAAACAGCAGATGTTTGCCGGTAAAAGGGTGCAATACCGGCAGGGTGACAGACCCGGCTTGCTGACAGACGCTGATAGTGGGAGCTAAGTCGATTTCACCATCATTGGCGAGGTAACCTGCTACCGTACTGTTTGGCAGCGTAAGGATCGATTGGATCTGCGTACTCAGTAAACTGGCCGCTTCCCGTTGCTGACGGTGACTCAAGGCATTACGTCTGGCGCGCAGAGTCTGGCGTAAAGCTTTGCGGGATAAGGGAAGAGTGTTGGTCATAAGCTCAATAAAAAGCCCTGTCAGCAGACAGGGCTTAATGTTTTACAGTGCGTAAGTATCGATAAACAGTTGGAACAACTCATCGTGTTTTACGCTGGTGGCGGCCTGCACAAATTTTGCTTCGGTCCACAGCGGGCTGGCCGTGGTGCCGGGTACTGCTACTACCGTTTGGCCGCGGTTTAATTCGTCGGTCGAAATGCGAATGTTGCCCCGGGTAAATTCAAACAACTCCGGCTTCACCAAATGGGCGATGGGGAAGGCATCGTGGAAGAAACATACTTTTTCGTCGCGGTTTTGTGAGTAAAAGTCGATGTAGAATTGCGAGGCTTTTTGCATAAAGCCACCCATTACCGGATTCTTCTCAGCCAGAATGTCGACAAACTTCGGATCGGTTGGTGCAAACAGGGTAACGTCCAGACCAAACATTTTCACTTCCCAGTCAGCTGAGAAAACGACGTCTGCAGCATAAGCATCGTTCCAGATGTTGGCTTCGGCTACCGGGGTAACATTACCCGGAACAAAAGCGGCCCCACCCATGATGCTGATACCTTTAACCAGCTTGGGTAATTCCGGTTCCAGGCGCAGCGCCAGAGCGATATTGCCTAATGGGCCAATGGCCACCAGAGTGATTTCGCCGGGGTGCTTGCGGGCCATTTCAACAATGAATTCTGCTGAACTACGAGGGTCTAACTCACGTGTTGAAGGCGGATAATCGATGTTTCCAAAGCCGTCATCACCATGCACAAAGTGCCCGTATCCTGACTCCGGGCCTACCCAGGGTAATGCAACACCTTTAGTTACCGGTATGTCTTGTCGACCTGCGATATCACACAGGGTCAGGGCGTTGCGGGCAGCCATGCTGACCGGAATGTTGCCATACACGGTGGTCAGCCCGACTACTTCAATTTCAGGGGACTGAAAGGCAAAAAAGATCGCCATAGCATCGTCGATGCCCGGATCCGTATCGATAATAATTTTGTGCGTCATAATATTCTCTTTTAATGCTTTTTAATTTGCCGTTTACCCGGTGTGTTTCGCCAAAAAGCGATCGACTTCTTTGGCTTCGGGAATAGACTGCGCTGCGCCAGCACGGGTAACGGAAATGGCTGATGCCGCGCAGGCGCGTTTTAATGCCTGACGGGCATCCGCGTGCTGGCTGTAAGCCGCTAAAAAATAACCAATAAAGGTGTCGCCGGCGGCAGTGGTATCCACGGCATCCACCACAAATGCGTCGACCTGAATGGTTTGTTGATTCTTAAGCATGATGACACCGGCTTTACCCAGTGTAATGATCACCTCAGCATGTGACCATTGGGTTTTATAGTGCTCAATGATAGCGTCGAGTTCCTGCTCGCCGGAAAGCTCAGCCGCTTCCACTTCGTTGACGATCAGCAGGTCAATGCATTCATGAGGCAGCGATTTTACCGACTCACTCATAGGGGCCGGGTTAAAGGCCACTTTAATGCCCTTTTCTTTAGCTTGCTGAAGGGTTTCTGCCAGTCCACTGGTTTCATTCTGGGTTAATACCCAGTCTGACGGACGGGTTTTGTCCAGCGCATGCATAATCTCTTTGTTGCCGATTTCCTGATTGGCGCCGCCAAACAGAACAATGGCATTTTCCCCTGACGGGGTGACCTGAATAATTGCGTGGCCCGAGGGCGCTTCGACACACTGTAAAAACTGGCAGTCGATGCCATGCTTTATCAGTGTTTGTTTAAATGAACTGTCTGACTGGTTTACCTTGCCGACATGGCGAACTTCTGCGCCAGCTGCTGCCAGAGCGATAGACTGGTTGGCACCTTTGCCGCCTAGAAGTTGCTGGTAATGGGTTGATGCGATAGTTTCGCCGGGCTGCACGAAGTGGTCGACCTGGTAGACATGGTCAATATTTACCGATCCAAAGTTTATTATTGCCATTATTAATTCCGTCGATAAATGGCGTCTCCCAAAGTGCCGCTGTCTATTATTCGCCCTAGAACCGAAAAGTTCAGGGCGGAAGCATCATTATTACCGTAGGCTTCTCGGTACGAGCCGAGCCTGCTCAATAGTAACAAGTCAACTTCCTTGGTAAATAGCATCGGCCAGGGACATGAATAGACTGGCAAACACCCCAGGAGACATTGTTGTTAGCGATTTCAAGGGAGTCAGTTTACGCCCTCTGCGTCGCTATGCAAGTCTGTGATGAATAACTTGCGAAAGGTGATCATAGTAGAATCGGCGGTGAACTGCCAGACACGATCCGTCATATGATATTCAAATGCTTACTTTGTACCCGCTTAGCTGTAATTTTAACCCGCTCCGGGTATTATAAACGGGAGTTTTGGATTTAAACCGGTGCATTTGTTAGCATTGGCCAAATTGTTTATGGAATGTCTTATGTCCACTGAGTTCGATTCTTTAACCCAATGCCTTGCCGATAACGAGATGGTTGTGGATGGCGCTGAAATCCATGGCATGATGTGCGGGATGTTATGTGGCGGTATGTCACTGAGTGAGCAGCAATGGCTGGTGATCCTGCAGGACACCATGAACCAGGGGCAGCCGCTGGCTGAACCGGTAGTCTCCCAGTTACAAAACCTGTTCAACGAAACCTGTCAGCAACTGGTTGATGGCCAGTTTGCTTTACGCCTGATGTTGCCCGACGATAGCCAGCCTATTAATGATCGCGGTCTTGCGTTGATCAACTGGGTTCAGGGATTTATGGCCGGTTTTGGCCTGTATCAGCAAAAGCTCAGTAATTGTTCGGATGATGTGCGCGAAGCGTTACAGGATTTCTCGGATATTGCCCGCATGGAAGAGCCCATGAACGATGACGAAGAGTCAGAACAGGCCCTGCATGAAGTGGTGGAATATGTTCGCATTTCTGCGCTGCTGTGCTTTAACGAACTGGGTCAGTCTTTACTCGAAGACCAGCAAGATTCGCCTTCTGTCCATTAATGATTACCGTTAAACAGTTTCGCCAGCGCCAAACCCGCTTATTGCGTCAGCTGCCGCCAGCCAGTGTGCTGGTGCTGCCTTCGGCACAGCTGGTAACCCGTAGCCGTGATACCGAGTATGTGTTTCGCCAGAACAGTGATTTCTGGTATCTCACCGGCTTTAACGAGCCGGATGCCTGGTTATTACTGTCTAATCACGAACGCTATGCCGGCGAATATCGCGCCATAATATGCCAGCCTAAAGATCCACAGCTTGAGATCTGGCACGGCCGACGTCTGGGCCCGGAGCAGGCAGTTGAAACGTTTAAACTTGATGAAGCCTATTCAACAGAGGTGTTGCCTGAGGTACTAACCGAGTGGCTGGAAGGCCATCAACAGGTGTTCTTCCCTCAAGGCGAGTTTGCCGCTGCCGATGAACGGGTATTTGGCGCACTCGACACCCTGCGCAAAGCGCCAAAACAAAGCTTAGCTCCTATTGCACTGGTGGATTGTCGGCCGTTAATTCATGAAATGCGGCTGGTTAAATCCACCGACGAAATCACTGTGATGCGTGAGGCGGCACAAATCTCCGCCCGTGCGCACTGCCGGGCTATGCAGTTTGCCTCGCCCGGCTGTTACGAATATCAGCTTGAAGCCGAATTGCATCATGAGTTTGCCATGGCCGGTGCCCGGCAACCTGCTTACGGCACGATAGTGGGCGGTGGTGAGAACGCCTGTATCCTGCATTACACCGAAAATAACCAACAAATAGCTGATGGTTCCTTGATCCTGATCGATGCAGGAGCCGAATTTCACGGCTATGCTGCCGACATCACCCGTACGTTTCCGGTTAACGGCAAATTTACTGCTGCGCAGGCCAGGGTGTATCAACTGGTGCTCGATGCGCAACTGGCCGCTCTGGCGCAACTGAAAGCCGGGGTAACATTACCGGCCGTGACGGAAGTGGTGATTGAGGTTATTTGCCGCGGCTTGTGCGAATCAGGCTTATTAAAAGAAAGCCCGGAAGAGGCGTTGGCAAGCAAAAGCTGGCGACGCTTCTTTATGCATGGCCTGGGGCACTACCTGGGCCTCGACGTCCATGATGTTGGCGATTACCTGCAGGACGGCCAGCCCAGACCGCTGGCTGCTGGTATGGTGATTACCGTTGAGCCGGGCATATATATACCGGTAGAAGACGATATTCCCGAGCCCTATCGCGGCATAGGGATCCGAATTGAGGATAATATCGTTATTACCGAGGATGGACACCAAATGTTAACCGGTGACGTCCCGAAAACCATTGCAGACATTGAAGCCTTAATGGCCGAGGGCTGATTGCCCGTAGAAGGATTAGACACAGTCAGTGGCAAAAAATAACCAGTCAGACATTGTTATTGTGGGTGGCGGAGCCGTGGGCTCTGTGTTGGCGCGTTTGCTGGTCAGGCAGGGCCGCCACAGTGTTACCTTAATCGACGCCAATCAGTTTAGCCGGGATCCGCACAGCCACCCAGGGTTTGATGCCAGGGTAATAGCCCTGGCAAAACGCACCGAGCAGGCGCTCACGGAGCTGGGTATCGATCTGAACAAAGCCTTCGCGACGCCCATCGAACATATACTGGTTTCCGACCAGGGATTCATTGGCCAGACTCGCCTGCACGCTAGCGATTATCAGTCGCAAAGTTTTGGCCAGGTAGTGGGGATACAGGCACTTGGTCAGCAGCTTTTTCCCGCCGGGTTACCAGAACTCAGCGTGCTGGAAGGTGTAACGGTGGATGAAGTTAACCAGTCTGCCGATAGCATTGAGCTACAGCTCAGCAATGGCAGCACGTTAACCGCCGGTTTACTGGTGCTGGCCGATGGCGGGCGCTCTGAACTGGCGGATAAACTCAATTTCAAACGTAGCAGCGAAGACTACGGCCAGTCTGCGCTAATTGCCAACGTGCAATTAAGTGAGCCGCACAACGGCTGGGCTCACGAACGTTTTACGCCAAACGGGCCACTGGCCCTGCTGCCCTTTGCTGAAGATGACAGCAGTGACTACGCTAACTGTTACTCGTTAGTCTGGACCTTAAGCCACGACGAAGCAGAAGCCGCTCTGGCATGGCCTCAGGCACAATTTATCAGCCAGTTGCAGCAACAAATCGGCCACCGACATGGCGTGATTAACAAGGTGGGCAGCCGCCACAGTTACCCGTTGATGTTAAATCAGATCCGCGAATTTACCAGCCATCGTTGCGTGGTGGTTGGCAATGGCGCACAGGCGTTGCATCCCATTGCGGGGCAGGGCTTTAACCTGGGGCTCAGAGATGTACTGGAACTGGCCGGTATTCTTGCTAACGCTAACGACCCGGGTGCATTTTCGGTATTAAACCAATACCGGCAAAAACGAGTAAAGGATAAAGCCATTACTATCGGCTTAACCGATGGACTGGTGAGGCTGTTTTCTAACCGGCACGCACCGCTGGTGGTAGGCCGGAATGCCGGCTTACTGGCAATGGAATTCTGTGATGGGTTATCGCAGAAGTTTGTGCGCCAGACCATGGGTTTTGGGCAGTAATTCCGAACAATACAGGACACAAAATATGTATCAGGCGGACATCGCAATAGTCGGCGCAGGCATGGTGGGGCTGGCACTGGCCCGGTCTCTGAAAGAGGCCGATTTGTCGGTTATTCTGATCGACACCACTCCCATAGCCAAACCTCTTTCAGTGCAGCCCGAACTGCGGGTGTCAGCGATTAACGCGGCGAATAAACAGGTGCTTGAGCAACTGGGTGTGTGGCAGCATCTCGACCAGCAACGCCTGAGTGCTTATACGCAGATGCAGGTTTGGGATCAGGATAGTTTTGGCCGGATCCAGTTCAGCAGTGAAGAAATGGGCACCTCTGAACTGGGGCATATCATTGAAAACCAGTCTCTGGTTAATGCATTACATCATCAGGTTAGTCAGCAGGCCAATGTGCAGATATTACCGTCGACCCACATTGCCAAAGTGTTAACCGGACAATCCGAAACCATGCTTATGCTCGACAGCGACGAAGTGGTGTCCTGCCGGTTGTTAGTGGGAGCCGATGGGGCTAATTCGGCTATTCGTAAATACGCCAACTTTCCGCTGACGTTTAAGGATTACGGTCATACCGCCATTGTGGCAACTATTAAAACCGCAGAGCCTCACGGTAAAGTGGCGCGCCAGGTGTTTACGCCAACTGGACCGCTGGCCTTATTACCCTTGAGCGATCCCAATTTATGCTCTATTGTCTGGTCGCAGAACAGTCAGCAAGCCGATGAGTTACTGGCGTTGTCTAACAGTGACTTCGCCAAAGCTCTGCAGGTTGCCATCGAAGGCGACGTGGGCGAAATCGCTGTTGAAAGTGCGCGCATGCACTTCCCGCTAACCATGCGCTATGCCCGCCAGTGGCTGAGCGAAGGCTTAGTCATTATTGGTGATGCAGCACACACGATTCATCCGTTAGCCGGACAAGGCGCAAACCTTGGTTTACAGGATGCTTTTGCGTTGGCCGACAGCCTGCAAAAGCTGGCCGCCGAGCAGGCCGCTTTTCATCAGGCGCGTCAGTTAAGAGCCTTTGAACGGGCCCGCAAGAGTGAGGCGGTTAAGATGATTGCTGCTATGGAAAGCTTTAAACAACTGTTTGGTGGCAGCCATCCGCTCAAGAAGCTAATCCGCGGCGTGGGTATGTGCACGGCCGATGCTATCCCGTCGATAAAACAACGCTTTATTACTCAGGCAATGGGCTGGTAACACGCCAGTTGTAATACCGCCTTTAACGTCATCGCACGCCAGCTTATCGTGCTGGCGTTGCAACTCCGGCCAAGCGGGCATACAGTAGCTAAGTCTTTTTTCACTATCAGGAGCATACCCGGTATGCGAGTGTTGAATGTAGTACTGCTACTGGGCGGTTTAGCCGTATTTAACAGTCAGGCGGCACCGGCCGACGAACTTCTCTCATTGCGCGAGCGTGCAAAAGTGCAGGATGCCTTGCTGGCAAAGCGGGTTAAGCAACTGTTACCACAGCTAATGACCCGCAGCGGTATTGATATGTGGCTGATGATTAGCCGCGAATATAACGAAGATCCGGTATTACGGACGTTTTTGCCGGCAGACTGGCTGCAATCCGCCAGACGCACCACGGTATTAGTTATTGCTAAAGATAAACAGGGCAACGTACACACCCTGGCTGTTGCGCCGTATAAGGTGGGCAGTATGTTTGAGCGCGCGTGGGATAAAGCCGAACAGCCGGATCAGTGGCAGGCGTTAAATGCCATTATCAAGCGTTTTGACCCCCAGACTATTGGTGTGAACCAGTCTGAGATATGGGCCCATGCAGATGGCCTGACCGTAACCGACCGTGCAAAGTTAATGTCTGAACTGCCGTCAAAATATCAGTCGCGGGTGGTGTCTGCCGAAGCGCTGGCTGTGGGGTGGCTGGAAACCCGCATTGATGCCGAAATTGAGCAGTATAAAAAAATGGTGGCAGTGGCTCACCAGATTATAGCTGAAGGGTTCTCCGCTAAAACCATCACAGTGGGCAAAACAACCACTGACGATCTGGTGTGGTGGTTCAGAGAGCGGGTGGCAGAACTAAAACTGGCTACCTGGTTTCATCCTTCGGTATCGCTGCAGCGCAGCGATAATCAGCGTTTTGACCACGAAACCACATTTGACGATAACCACGCCGAGGTGATCCAGCCTGGCGATCTGTTGCATGTTGATTTTGGCATTACTTATCTTGGTTTAAATACCGATACACAACAACACGCCTATATTTTAATGCCGGGCGAGAATAGCGCCCCGGATTATCTGCACCAGGCGCTGCAAAAAGCCAATCAGTTGCAGGACATTTTTACCGGCGAATTCGCTGAGGGGCGTACCGGTAATGAGGTACTGGCCAGCAGTCTGGCAAAGGCAAAAGCGGCAGGTTTAAAGCCGACCATTTACACTCATCCGCTGGGCTATCATGGCCATGCGGCGGGCACTACACTGGGCATGTGGGACAAGCAGGGTGGTGTGCCGGGTGATGGTGATTACCCGCTGCACCTGAACACCGCCTACAGTATTGAACTGAATAATGCGGTGATGGTGACCCCATGGGGTAAAGACATTCGCATCATGCTGGAAGAAGATGCATTTTTTGATGACACCGGCGTCTGGTATCTGGATGGACGGCAAACCCGTTTAATAGAGATCCCGTCGCGTTCGGTGTTTTCCCATCAGTTTTAACATCCAAACAAGAAGAACGAGATATGGATAAACGTACATTTTTAAAATTAACCGGTTTAAGCAGCGTGAGTTTGTTACTGGCCGGCAAGGCCAATGCCGCAGGACAGAATGACGAACTGGCATCACTGACTTCGCTGATAGGCGACTTGTCGCCCATATCGGTAGCTGAAAGAAGGAACCGCATCGCCCGGGCACAATTACTAATGAGCGAGCTGAATATTGATGGCGTTGTGCTGGAGCCGGGGGCGGCGATGGTGTACTTCACCGGCATTCAATGGTGGCGCAGTGAAAGGCTGACGGGCGTGGTGATCCCCCGTGAGGGCGAAATTGGCGTGGTTTGCCCGTTTTTTGAGGAGCCCAGCATTCGTGAGTCGCTGGAAGTGGGTGACGATGTGCGGGTGTGGCAGGAGCATGAGAGCCCTTTTGCATTGGTTACCCAAATCCTTGCTGACCGGGGAATTAAAAAGGGCAGGATTGGATTTGAAAACAGCGTGCGGTTTTTTGTCTCTGATGGCATCCTGAGCGCCAATTCTCAACTGCAGGCGGTAAGTGCCGAACCGGTCACGCGCGGCTGCAGAATGATGAAATCTGCCCATGAACTGGCGCTAATGCACAAAGCCAACGAAATAACGCTAGCGGCCTATGGTTATGTGTATAAGCGGCTGCGCAAGGGTATGTCTCAGACCGAAGTGAAAACTATGATGAATCAGGCCATGGTGGCGCTCGGCGGCAGCCAGCCATGGAGCCTGGCATTGTTTAATGAAGCCAGCGCGTATCCTCATGGTACCCGTCAGCAACAAACTATCAACAATGGCTCTGTGGTACTGATGGATTGTGGGTGTGCCGTGCATGGATATCAGTCGGACATAAGCCGTACCTTTATTTTTGGTGAGCCTGCTAACAAGCAGGAGCAGGTGTGGCAAACCGTACGTAAAGGTCAGGACATTGCCTTTGCTGCAGCGCAATTAGGAAAGCCCGCCGGCAGTGTCGACGATGCCGTGCGTGAGTATTACACCTCAATAGGGTATGGACCTGACTATCGGTTACCTGGGCTCTCTCACCGCACCGGTCATGGGATTGGCATGGAAGGGCATGAAAGCGTGAACTTTGTAAAAGGTGAGAAGGCGGTGTTAAAACCCGGGATGTGTTTTTCTAATGAACCGGGGATCTATATTCCCGGTGAATTTGGCGTACGACTGGAGGATTGCCTGTACATGACAGCAAAGGGACCAGCCTGGTTTACCTCACCACCGGTGTCGCCAGCAGAGCCGTTGGGTAAGCTCGAACCGTTACAAGCCTGATAGAAAGTGACTGGCGGCAAGGTGTCGCCAGTCACTGAGCCATGGTTAGACCATTGGTGTTACCCGTGGGTTAACTAACACGGGAATGTCTTTTTTATCAACCGGAATAAATACCGGGTCGGGCAGGGTGACTGGATTTAGCACTGGTACCTGAATGATGCTGCCGCCGGTAACCTGGCTGAGTTGTTGTTGGCTAAGGGTAGTGATAGTTGATTTGCTCATGATTTTTCTCCGTAATTAAAAATAAACTGCCAGCTCATAGTAGTGCTTGTGCCGCACAATGAGAGCTGACAGGAAGGCCGGAAAAAAGCCAGTTTAGTCAGATCATGTAGTCGGGATTAAGTATCGAGGAAATAGTATCGATCAGCATTTTCTTGCGTAACGGCTTGGTGAGATAAGCGTCCATACCTGCCTGCAAGCATTCTTGTTTATCTTTTGATGAGGCGTTAGCCGTGCAGGCCACAATGGGGATGTTTTTGTATTGCTCGCCCGCTTCTCCGCATCGAATGGCATGGGTAGCGGCAAACCCGTCCATCACCGGCATACGGCAATCCATCAGCACCAGATCGATATCAGGGTGGGTTTTCAGTAAGTCGATTGCCTGTTTACCATCTTCAGCAGAAAGCACCGAGAAGCCCGCATCCTGCAGCATGTAAAAAGCGACCTCGCGGTTTATAGGATTGTCCTCGGCTATCATGATTCGGCCCGTTTGCTGAGCCGGGATAGCAGACAAATCGACCCCTCTTTCAGGGCTGTCAGAGGAGCGCTCTAATAACGCCAGAAGCTCATTTCGTAATACCGGCTTGTGCAGCATAAGGAAGTCATCTTCCTGCTCGGTAGAGTTTTGACTAATGTGGTGCCGTTCAACAAAAACAGCCTGATTAGCAGGGAGGAACTGGCCTGCACCGGCCTGTTTTTTATTCTTTTTCCACACGGTGTAATCTGCCTGCAGCGCCGCATCAACAATTAGCCAGTCCATATTCGGCGGCATCTTGTCAGTAAATTCGGCCAGCGAGTCGAGCGAGTCGACCAACACAAAGCGAACTTTCCAGGTGGCTAACTGTTTACACAACAACCGAGCCTGATTGTGCAATGCACTTAAAACAACCACCCCCCCTATGTTAGGTGAATGTTGCACCCGTACCGGCGCGAAGAGTGTTGCCGTTGCCGTAAATGTGCTGCCTTTATTTAGCTCACTGGTAACGCTCACTTTGCCTTTCATTAAATGTGTTAAACGCTGCACAATAGTCAGCCCGAGGCCAGTGCCTCCAAAGCGTCGGGTGGTCGATGAATCGGCCTGAGTGAAAGGTTGAAACAGCACTTCTTGCTGGGCGGGAGTCATGCCAAGCCCGGTATCTTCCACGACCATTTCCAGCAGGATCTGCTCGCTGTCCACAGGCAGGCCGCGCAGGCTCAGCCGCACTTCACCTTCGGCGGTAAATTTAATGGCATTTGAGAGTAAATTGGTTAGTACCTGCCCCAGTCGAACTTCATCCCCTGACATGCGGCTGAAGGGTAAATCGCTCAAATCGACCTCAAGCTGCACCGGTTTAGTGTTGAGGTGCGTTAATTGTTCCTCAACTATGCGCTGAATTAGCCGGTCCATTTCTATGGGCGCGCGCTCCAGCTCCATTTTTTGTGCCTCGATTTTAGAGAAGTCGAGAATATCATTGATAATGGTAAGCAATGCGCTTGCGCTGGTGCGGGCAAGCTCAAGACGTCGCTGTTGTTGCTCACTGCTGGCGTCCTGCAGCGCCAGTTGCAACATGCCCATGATACCGTTCATTGGAGTGCGGATCTCATGACTCATGGTGGCTAAAAATTCACTCTTCGCCTGATTAGCCTGTTCCGCTTCATTTTTTGCCAGTTGCATGGCCAGTTCACTGGCTTTAACGTTGGTAATGTCGGTGGCGACACCGAGAATAAACGACTGCCCGTGTGAATCTTCGAAACGAATTTTTTTGGTCCACAGGGTACGGATTTCACCATTGGGGAACTGGATTTGCTCTTCGTTTTCTGAACTGCCAGACGCAAAGGCAAGAATATCCATGCGTAAAAAACGGTTGGCTTCTTCCTTGTTGTATTCCTCGACCGTAGTATAACCTATGACCTTGTGGCGTTTATCCGGCGGATAAAGGGAAATAAATTTCTCATTGGCCATCACAATACGGTAGTCGGTGTCTTTAACGAATAAATACACCGGCAGATGGTCGAACATCAACTGCTGAAAACTGGCTTTCTCTGCTAAGGCCAGTTCGATACGCTTTTTCTCATTGATATTGGTATGGGTGCCCGCCATTAATACCGCGTCGCCGCTGGCGTTATACTCGGTTACTTTGCCGCGCGCCAAAAACCAGATCCAGTCACCGCTTTTGTGCTTCATGCGACATTCAAAATCGTAGTAGGTGGCCTTACCCTGCAAACAATCCTGCAGCAAGGCGTTAGCTTGCTCGCGATCTTTAGGGTGCATGACGTTTAGCAGGGTATCTATCGACAGCGGGCTTAACTCGTTGAGCTCATAGCCCAGCATGTTGGCCCAGCGTGCATTCAGTTGCACTCGCTGGGTAGGGATTTCCCACTCCCAGGTACCGGCGCCGGTGGCTTCTACAATAAAGCCCAGCCGTTTTTTCTTGATTAGCCGGGCCTGCATAATACGCTGACGGGTAATATGCTCGCACAGGGTAGTAAGCATGGTCAGATAATGGTGCAATCGATTAAACAGCGCTTCGTCAGCAGATTTGCCTGACTTAAGCATTACGCAGAGGCTCAGTTCAATATTCAGCGGCTCACTGAATAACGTGATTGCTGCCAGTTCATCATGACCAGGCAGTGCAAAATCGAGGATACCCGCGGGACATTGCCACTGACTCTCGGCCCGAAACCGGGGCAGTAACGACTCAATAAAGTCAGTGTCCAGGGATTGCTTGGTAGTGAAGTAAAGTTGATTCCACAACGAGCGGGAATGACATAGCAGCATAGCGCCATCGAGATCCAGGTGATCGCTAAGCGTTTGAAATACAGGTGTAAGCTGGGCTGCTTCCTCTGCGGTCATGTCGCTGGTTAACAACGAATAATCATCGTCAACCAAATTGCTGTCTATGGGGGTACTTAGCATATCATCGTAAAACGGTGTCTTTGAGCAAAGTATAGTGCAAAGTAGCGATCCCCCAAGTTCTGGTGAAAATTATCGTTCTCTTAAGCGACGAGTAATAAAGTCAGCCAGTGTTCTGCTTACTACCGGGTGCTGGGTAGACTGAATAAACAGGCATACGTTGATCCCTCCCAGTGCCGGCAGATTTCGGTGTTTCAGTTCAATCAGATTCGCCGGCATACTGGAGCGCGCCAGCGCGGTGATGCCAAGACCTTGTTGAATAGCGGCCACCAGGCCGGATAAATCAGCATTGGTATAACTAATCTTCCAGGCCGTGGTTTGTTGTTTTAAGTGGGTTATTACGCGGCTGCGGTAAATACAGCCATCGGGCGCCAGCACCAGGGCGATGTTCTGGCTGATCAACGGGTGGGCAGGATCGCCGACCCACACTACTTCATCTTCCAATATCACATCACCATCGGTAGTTTGTTCCGGGTTGACCAGGGCCAGAATCATATCGAAGTCGTTACGCCTTGACGGCTGGAGGAGTTCACGGCTGAGTGCAGACGTGACTTCCAGCGAGACATCCGGATACCGTTTAGAGAATTCGCCAATCAAACCGGGAAGTAAGGTCGACGCAAATTCATTGGGAATTCCCAGGCGCATGCGCCCGCGCAAGGGCGTGGGGTCCAGACTGCGGAAAATACTGTCATTGAGTTCCAGCAATTCTTTAGCTTTAGGGTACAGCCAGTTGCCGTCTGAACTGGGCAGATGGCGCTGGCCCACTTTAGTAAACAGCTTTTTACCTAACTGCTCCTCAAGCTTTTTAATTTGCAGACTGATAGCAGGCTGGGATCGCCCCAGCCACTGACCCGCTTTGGCATAGCCGCCTTGTTCTATGACGCCCACAAAAGTGCGAAGGTTATCGAGGGAGAGTTGCTTCATCATAAAGATTAGGAATTCTGATATTTAAGCTTATGTATATAAGCATTTTAAATGTATTCATAAGAATTTCCAATTTGTTGTGTTCGCCAGCCCTCCCTATACTTTTAACCATTGTCTTTACTTTGACGGGTTAGCCACCATGAGCAGCGCAACTACACAACGCACCGCGTTATACAACAAACACCTTGAATCAGGTGCCAAGATGGTCGATTTCCACGGCTGGGATATGCCATTGCATTATGGCTCTCAAATTGAAGAGCATCATATTGTGCGCCGGGCCGCTGGCATGTTTGACGTGTCGCATATGACCATTGTTGATGTCACTGGTGCTCAGGCCAAGGACTACTTGCGTTACTTGCTGGCCAACGATGTTGATAAGCTTAAAGAGAAAGGCAAAGCCTTATACAGCGGTATGCTGAACGAAGAAGGCGGCGTAGTAGACGATTTAATTGTTTATTACTTTGATGCCACCAACTATCGCATGGTAGTGAACTCCGCCACCCGTGAAAAAGACATGAACTGGTTAATGAAGCAAACCGAAGGCTTTGAGGTAACTGTTACCGAGCGCCCTGAGTTTGCCATGATTGCGGTGCAAGGACCTGAGGCCAAAGCGAAAGCTGCCGAGGTTTTCTCTAACGCTCAAAATGAAGCGGTAGAGGGTATGAAACCGTTTTACGGCGTGCAGGCCGAAGACCTGTTTATCGCGACTACCGGATACACCGGAGAAGCCGGCTACGAGATTATGGTGCCGGTAGAAAAGGCGCCTGAACTGTGGCAAAGCCTGCTTGATGCCGGTGTGAAGCCAAGCGGACTGGGCGCGCGTGACACCCTTCGATTAGAAGCGGGAATGAATTTATATGGTCAGGACATGGACGAAACCATTTCGCCACTGGAAGCGAATATGGGCTGGACTGTGACCTGGGAACCAGCTGAGCGTGATTTTGTGGGCCGTGCAGCGCTTGAAACCAAGCGTGAACAGGGTACCCAAAAACTGGTGGGTCTGGTAATGAAAGAGAAAGGCGTATTGCGCGCCGGCCTTAATGTAAAAACAGAAGAAGGCGAAGCGGGTGTGATTACCTCCGGTACCTTCTCACCAACCCTTGGGCATGCTATCGCCATGGCGCGTATCCCTGCGACAAATGGCACCACAGTAGAAGTGGAAATGCGCAAAAAGTGGGTTAAAGTAGAAGTGGTTAAGCCCAGTTTTGTCCGCAATGGAAAAAGTGTTTTATAACAATTTAACGAAGAGCAGGAATACACATGAGTACTATCCCAAATGATTTACGATACGCGGCGTCACACGAGTGGGTTCGCCCTGAAGGTGACGGAGTTTATACCATTGGTATCACTGAACACGCGCAGGATTTATTAGGTGATATGGTATTTGTTGATTTACCGGATGTGGGTGATCAGGTAAATGCCGGCGACGATGTTGCAGTAGCTGAATCGGTGAAAGCCGCTTCTGACGTATACACCCCAATCACAGGTGAAGTGCTGGCGGTAAACGAAGAGCTTGAAGACTCACCTGAACTGGTTAACTCAGACCCATTCGGTGACGGCTGGTTGTTCAGAATTAAAGCCGACGACGAATCGGAAATCGAAGAATTGCTGAATGCTGAAGGCTACGCTGCCAGCATCGAAGACGACGAATAAGTCTGACGTTACAATAATGATAATAAAGGGGCGGTTTTGGCCCCTTTGTTTATTTTTTTTACTCTATTGCAGATGCTTAACGAATTATGTCAAACGCTTCAATTTCACTGGCTCAGTTAGAGCAGAAAAACGCCTTTGTTGGCCGTCATATTGGCCCCAGCGAAGAAGAAATCCGTCAAATGCTGGACAAAGTGGGCGCCAGCTCATTAGACGACCTGATTAACCAGACCGTGCCAAACAGCATATGTCTGGATAAACCTATTGAAACCGGCGAAGGCGCCACCGAAGTTGAAGCACTGGCAGCCCTGAAAGCGACCGCCGCAAAGAATAAAATTAATCGCTCATTTATTGGTATGGGTTATTACGATACCCATGTACCAAATGTTATTTTACGTAATGTGCTGGAAAACCCAGGCTGGTATACCGCTTATACACCGTATCAGCCGGAAATTGCCCAGGGCCGTTTGGAAGCCATCCTTAACTTCCAGCAACTCACCATCGACCTGACCGGTTTAGAGCTGGCCTCAGCTTCGTTGCTGGATGAGGGTACCGCGGCGGCCGAAGCCATGGCGCTGGCTAAGCGTGTTTCTAAAAACAAAAAAGCTAACCTTTTCTTTGTGGCTGATGATGTGCACCCGCAAACGTTGGACGTGGTTGAAACCCGTGCTGAAATGTTTGGCTTTGGCATTATTACCGGCCCGGCAGAACAAGCCGCCGATCACGAAGTATTTGGTGCGTTACTGCAATACCCTGGAACCACTGGTGAAGTAAAAGACCTCACCGATATTATTGCTGCCGTGCAAGCCAAAAAAGGTATTGTTGCGGTGGCCACAGACCTGATGAGCCTGGCGCTGCTGAAGTCGCCCGGTGAATTAGGTGCAGATGTTGCCTTAGGCAGTGCTCAACGTTTTGGTGTACCCATGGGTTACGGTGGTCCTCACGCGGCCTTTTTTGCCACCCGTGATGCTTACAAGCGTTCGTTACCGGGCCGTATCATTGGTGTAAGTAAAGACACCCGTGGTCGGCAGGCACTGCGTATGGCGCTGCAAACCCGCGAGCAACACATTCGCCGCGAAAAAGCCAATTCAAACATCTGTACTGCCCAGGTATTGCTGGCCAACATGGCTTCATTCTACGCGGTTTACCATGGCCCTGAAGGCATTAAAACCATTGCCAGCCGCATTCACCGCTTAGCGGATATTCTGGCCGCCGGTTTAACCAAAAAAGGCCTGGCGCTTAAGCATTGCACGTACTTCGATACGCTGACCGTGCTGGTGGATGATAAAGCCAGCGTGACAGAAAAGGCCCTGACGCTGGGACTCAACCTGCGTACGGATCTTGATGGCGCGGTAGGTATTGCACTGGATGAAACCACCACTCGCGACGATATTCTGAACCTATTCAGCGTATTGATTGGTGACGATCACGGCTTGAGCATTGACGACCTCGATGCCCAGGTAACTACCCAGGGCAGCCAGTCTATTCCGGGCGATCTGGTACGTACCAGTGATTACCTGACCCACGAAGTGTTTAACAGCTATCACTCAGAAACCGAGATGCTGCGTTACATTAAGAGCCTCGAAGACAAAGACTTAGCGCTGAATCACTCGATGATCTCTCTGGGCTCATGCACCATGAAGCTCAACGCTACGGCTGAAATGATCCCGGTTACCTGGCCTGAATTTGGTCAGCTGCACCCGTTTGCGCCGCTGGATCAGGCTGCTGGTTACCAGGAGATGATCGGCGAGCTCAGCGACTGGTTAATCAGTATTACCGGTTACGATGCGCTTTCTATGCAACCTAACTCAGGTGCCCAGGGGGAGTATGCGGGCCTACTGGCTATTCAGCGCTATCATGAGAGCCGCGGTGAAGGGCACCGTAATGTGTGCCTGATCCCAAGCTCTGCCCACGGGACAAACCCGGCTTCAGCGCAAATGGTAAGCCTGAAAGTGGTGGTGGTTGCCTGTGATAAGAACGGAAACGTAGACCTCAACGATCTGCGCGCTAAAGCCGAAGAAGTGGGTGAAAACCTGTCTTGTGCGATGATTACTTATCCGTCTACCCACGGCGTATACGAAGAAACCGTACGTGAAATTTGCGATATCGTGCATCAGTACGGTGGTCAGGTTTACATGGACGGCGCCAACATGAACGCCCAGGTAGGCATTACCGCGCCCGGCTTTATTGGCTCAGATGTATCGCACTTAAACCTGCACAAAACGTTCTGTATTCCGCATGGCGGTGGTGGCCCGGGTATGGGTCCTATTGGCGTAAAAGCGCATCTGGCGCCATTCCTGTCTAACCACACTGTGGTGGATATTGAAGGTGCGGGTAAAGACTGTGGTGCCGTATCCGCCGCGCCATGGGGCAGTGCATCGATTCTGCCAATCAGCTACATGTATATCAAAATGATGGGCAGCGAAGGTTTACGCAAAGCCACCGAAGTGGCCATTCTGAACGCTAACTATGTGGCGCGTTCACTGGAAGGTCATTACCCGGTACTTTACAAAGGGCGTAATGGCCACGTGGCACACGAATGTATTATCGATTTACGCCCGCTTAAAGAAGCCTCTGGGGTTACCGAGCTGGACATCGCCAAGCGTCTGAACGACTACGGTTTCCATTCGCCAACCATGAGCTTCCCGGTAGCCGGTACGCTGATGATTGAGCCAACCGAGTCAGAATCGAAGTTTGAGCTCGACCGTTTTGTGGAAGCCATGATCCATATTCGCGAAGAGATTGCCAAAGTGGAAAGCGGCGAATGGGATGCCACCGACAACCCACTGCACAACGCACCACACACACTGGCCGATATCTGTGATAACGACTGGAACCGCAGCTATGACCGCACCACCGCGGCATATCCTGTACCTACAGTCGCCCGCAATAAGTTCTGGCCAAGCGTAAACCGTATCGATGACGTATACGGCGACCGCAATCTCATGTGTAGCTGCCCGCCGCTGGAAAGCTATATTGAAGAGTGATGAGTTGGTGATCAACAATTAAGTTCGTGACTGACTAAGCTGTTCATAGATTTGAAAGGCGAGCCTTAAGTGCTCGCTTTTTTTATTTTGGTAAAAATTGGCAGTTAGTGTCTCGTATCGAACGGGGCTATCTGACGATCATCTTCCTCCTCAGAATCTTCAGAGAATCTATTTTGAAAAATTGAACGCCCTGAAAGGAAACAACCCTGTCCTTCCTGGTGATATAAGTCGTTCAATAGTTATTACTTATTATCCTGAAGGTTAAGTTACCAGCGACGGCCAGGTTTTTTTAAGCATTGTCCAGTACTGATGGTTGTCTTTTACATTAATGCCGTCATCGATATGCACAGGATCACTAGGCGCAAAATGTCCTCCCCAGCGCAGTTCAAAACCTAATTCACTTTTTGATTCATGGACGATACTATAAAGAAAGCGACGTACTTTCTCTTCATCATCGAGGGGGATTTGCCTGGATTTTGCTTTGTCGATGATGTTGATCCGTTCCAATCGGTTAGAGTTAAACCACTCGGAAGGGGTAAATAAGTTCATATCGATAGCATGACCAACCAAGTGATTGGACAAGCTGGCAGGATTAACCACGGCCTCAGAAACTGGCTGTCCCGGCTCTCTTAATGAACTGGTGACCCACATACTAAGATCATGCTTCTGAAGCTGTTTTTCTAACCAAATCATGACGGGTTTAAAAGCGATATCGATTTTAACCGGCTTGCCCTGGATAAGACTCGTGAAAGGCCGATAGGTTATAATATGATTGTTAGCTGCAGATTGTGTATTTTTCGGCGGTCTCACATTGGAAAGTTCTACATAGTCTGCTAGTACATAGCCTTCAGTGCCGTTGACCGTTTTCACTTTTAGCCAGGTTTCTTCGCTGATTACTTCGAGCTGGCTACCATACTCCAGGGCCCCGATAATGGCTCCGGTTTTTGGCTGCGCTCTAAGACATAGCCCTGATCTGGCGGTAGTCTGACCTTTTTTCATGTTTATCCTCTCAAATCGTCTTTTGACGCGCCAACCTGCTCACTTGGCGCCAAATCACTGCGATTCAGATTAATTTCCAGTGGCTTGCCGTCCAGCTCAAACAGTACAGTAATCGTTGTATTTCTAATGGATTTAACGGTACCAACCGACAATAATTCCAACACATTGCCGTTAGGCAGCATTTTACTATTTAATAATTTGACTTCTTGACCCACTTCGAGTGGCGCTAATGAAACTGTTCGTACCCGTAGGGCCGGACTCGGCTTGGGGCTATCACTGTTGGTAACGTCAATCGTTTGTGGAATCGGCTCACGACTGACTAGGCGACTTTTCGCAATAACTCGCGGCTCAGCTTCTACCAATCTTTTTGATACACCTCTTACTGCTATCAGTACGATTTCAGATGAGAAGCCGGCAATAAAGGCTAATACAGCGCCTGCTGCCATTTCATTCGGGGTTGCCCATGAGTATGCAATAATCGCAACTCCTACTGAGGTTAAAACCTGCACCATTTGAAACATTACTAATTCCCGGGCTTCGGCGCCGGTCATAGGGGCCGCCAGCTTGGGGTTTTCCTTTACATCGTGAATATAGCGAAGGTGATAAGCGGGCGTGACACGCCTTTGAAATTCGGGGAGCTTTCTGGCCATGCTGATTAAAGCGCCAATCATCGCCAGAATTAAAAAGTAGATTGGTACTACAATGCCGCCAGTGATCGGTTGGCCAAAGATTAATGGCTGCTCGAAGACTTGTTCTTGATGTTTCAACTGCGACTGCGCTTTAGCTATTTTCTGCTTTAATGCCTCTATCTCTCGGGATAAACCTAAAAGCGAGTGTTCATCACAGCTTATACATGGAGTAAAGGCTCTAATTCTCTTTTCAACCTGATCACTTTTGAATATATTGTTTTCCATAGTCAGGCCGCTAAGTACTCGCTTATGGTCAGCAATTTCAGTTTCCAGACGATGTTTTTGCTCCTGCAGATCGCTCAATTCCTGCTTCAGAGTGGCGAGATCCCCGTAATTTATTTTTTCGTTGTTGAGTGCAGCAATCGCTTCAGCACAATTGTTTAATACATGGCAGAGCAGCACATTACCGCCAATGGACAGTACCCATTGCGGCGGAAGATCTCCACAATGGGCTTGTTCAGGCATACGTCCTTCAAGACGCTCTAGTCTGGTGGAAGCGGTGGGATCAATAGCCTCCTGATATTGGAAATCGCATCCTTTTACGATAGCAATGAGGGTATTTACTCTATTGTTAAGGACATCTTGCGGATGATATTCGCGGGGCAACTCAGTTCTAGTAGGGTTTAGTATGAGGGGCTGATTATTAAAAGCGAGAGCGACTAGGGCAATCACACACAAAAAGACGAATCCGTAAGCCAAACGAAAGATCCCATTGATCACGTAGTTATCTTCTTCCACGGGATCTGACTTGTTGTCTCCGTTTTTATCCGGACCTAGTTGTTTGTAATCAATGGGACGAGTCAACGCCAGTAGTGTTGAACTTGCACTCAGATAGATACCGATGAGTAACCATAGTGTGAATTGCTTCGAAACGAAGGAACCTATCAGCGCCATTGCAGTAAAAGAATAGCTGACAAAGGTCAACCAACCGGCATTTCGCTCTATAATCGATAGTGTTTCATGCTTTTGAGGAGTGCGTGTGACAACAGCAAGAGCAACACAAACAAAACTTAGTACTAATAAGAAAAATAAATTGTTCCAGTCAGAGACCTTCCTACTGCTATTTTCTTCGTATGTCAGGACCATCCAATTTACCGCGGTCACTGCCAGAATAAGCAAAGCCAATAAGCCAAAGTAGGGTCTGACAAAGACGTAGCCGGTGCGTGTCCACATTCTGATTTTTGAAGCAATCTGACTAAGCATCTTGAGCTACCTCAAACCGCACTTTATAGCCCTGCAACAAGCCAATAATCCGGTTTCGTAAGGATTTCAGCCTGGCTTCAAACTTTTGTTTTTGTTTATCATCGTCGGGTTCATCAAGCGTCAACGTTTCGAGTTCACGTTGCAATACTCTCAATTGATTTGTCATAGCATTTAAGGCTTTTTGCTTTTGTGCTACCTGTCTTTTTTGTTTTTCCGCGTTGCCGGCAGGAGTTACAGAGGTAAGCTCAATACTTTCCTTTTCGGGGGCGGAACCGGTAAGCGCTGCGCGTCCGCCTAATTTAACACCTGCAATGGTTAAAGCCGCATCACCAATAGCCCGGGCTATTTCGAGTTGACCTTTAATTAATGCACTTGGGTCATTTCTGACATGATGAGCTCTAAAGTGCAGCGGATTGTCTCTAACAATGACCATCGACGTGTCTCCCTGAGCTTTCACGAAGGTCTTACTGACTTTTTTATTCCAGTGGTGCTCATTGAGCGGGTTGGTAATAGTCCGCCATACGGGATCACCAACATCCTGTAATCGGTCGATTAAATAATACAATCCTGAGGTGTTTCTTGCCTGCTCTGCCAGTTGCTCCCGTATGCTGCCAGCTAATGGCATTTCTCGCTTTAAACCAACAAAGCTGACTTCCACCTCGCCGCGCTGTAATTGCGCGAGGCTGTTTTTCGATGACCGAGCCTTGTCGAGTTTTTGCTGATTATCAGCCCCCATTTTATTGTGCAGTAATTGGATCTTCTGTTGCGACGATGAGAGAAGATTGCGTAAACGTTGTTGTTCGAGTTTATTGTTGTGGGCCTGAACCATTTTTGCCTGAATTAAGCTTTCTACTGGCGCCCAGTCCACTAAAATATCGGCAGTTAGTACGTAGCTATCATACGCAGCAATGACTCCTGCAAGCGCTTGCTGGATATGATTTTGGCACTGAAACAGGTTTTTGCACGTGAGAGTAGCTGCATTTTCTTGCACCGGTTGAAGCGCCTCTGATACGTCTCCGAGCGCCAGTTTACGCTTTATAAATTGCGATTCTGTAAGCAGCACCTTAGCCGCTTCTTTATCTTGAATTACGCAGTTGCGCACGATAACTGAACTGCCATTGGTATTGCGCGAACAGTTTCTTTTTTCCAAACCAAGCTGCGGAATAATGCTGTTTTTATTCTGAATATTGAGTAAAGGAATAACTCTGAAACACGCTTTGTGTGGTGTGCCGTTGCCGCTCTGATGTGTATTTGTTGCAAGCGGAGAAGAGCGCTTTTCGTCGCTCGCGGTGGCGCCGATACAATAATCGGCATATTCTTTTTTAAATTCCTGTAACTGGGCAAGGTAAATATTGTTGTATTGGCGAATATTGTTTTGCAGCGCTTCCAGTGATTCCTCCAGGAACGCCAGCGCATCATCTTCCTGCTTATCATTGTTGTTAATAGTGTCAATCAGTCTTCTGACCGGGTGGCGAGGAGCGTTGCTGCCGAAAACCTTTTTCCCACCTGCACTCTCATCGTCAACGCCACCGGCGCTATACCACAAGGTTTGGTATATATTCGCCACCTGATTCTTCCACTGCTGTGAGCGCTGCTTGTCGGAAGCGGCCTCTAATAACAATACCTGGCTTTGTGCGAGCAAATCCAGATTGTCCTGCGGAGTAGAGGGTAAAACGACTCTCGGATCTTCATCATAAATGTCTACCTCCACCGCTATTTTGGCCGAAGCGCAGGAGAATAAGAGGCTACAACCTGCCAATAAGGTTAGGTGTTTTAGCTGGCTCATTGAATACTCTCCGCCAAGGTAATCAGTGAGATTAAGCGTTGAATTAACGCATCTTTATCTGCTTGCTCTGAATCGTTAAGTGCTGCTTCCAACTGCGCAGCGAGCAGCACAAAGTCATCGCTGACGGCGTTCATTTCAGCCTCGGTTTCATAAGCCTGATTGTTTTGCTGTTGGGTAAAAACTTCGCCTAGGCGCAACACCGATGCGCTTGTTTCGGTGGATTGAGAGAAATTACTGATTTCTGCAATGACATCATCAGGGTCGGAGGACAATACCATGACCAGCTTTTGACCTGCCCGACGGGTAACCAGGTTTTCTGCAGGATTGTACTCCATTTCGATGGCACCACCGGGGAGTGGGGTATTACTGCCCGGGGCAGCCCGCAGCCGCTTGAGTACGTTGAGCCATGGCGCCAGTTCGGTGTTAGTTTTTGTGGGGTCTGCTGCCGCCTCAAGGTAACTTTGATAAGCGCTTTCTATCTGCGCATTCAACGTATCACGGATATTTTTTTCAACGTTTAGCTCTGCAGCCGCGGTTGACGAAGTCACGTCTGAATATAATGCATCAACTGAATGGGCAGAAAACCATGCGGCATCGTAATTAGATACCCCGTTTGTTGCATTGGCCGATACCCTAACGCGATAAAAATTAGTGTTTTCGCCGCTGGGTACCGCCAAATAGTAGGTTTCCTGCACGTCCATGCCTGCACATCCAACTATTACTGTGAATAATATGCCGAACACAAGCATGCGGTGCCAATCGCGCCATTTGACAGTTGTTTCCGACCAATTTTTTGAATACATAACCAGCTCCCGGGTACGTTGCAAACTCTCGTTGTTAAACGTCTTAAACCATTTCACGATTCACATTGTTGATTGACGGTGTTCATTTTTTGCGTCTACCGATACGCACTTTCTTAATCTTCATTAATCTTGATTTTAAGATTTGAAAACGCCTGTTTGCCTGCTTCTCTAGTTGTGCAAATTTTTGTTTGAACTCATTGATGAGTTGTTCAGTCGTCTGAAGCGCATTCTCTGCTTCGTGCCGCGCCTCCGATGCCTCATGACTTGCTCTCGTGGCTTGTTGAAGTGCATCTTCTGTATTGCGTCGGGCTTGTACCGTTAAGTTGCTGGCGAGTGCAGTTTGCTGTTGCGCGCGCTCTGTATTGTTGAGTGCAGTCACTGCTTCATTACACGCGTGTTTGATTTGCTGCAGTGTGCTTTCGGTATCACTTTGTACCTGAGAGGCTGATTCGTTGACCGCCGTCGCGTTTTCAAGGGTCTTTTCAGCTTTGTTTTTGGCTTCGCCGGCTTTATAAACAACCTTATTCATTGCCTTATGAATTTCGTCGCTTTCGGCGAGCATCTTGTCTTTTAATTTGTCTAAGTTAGTGACTAAATCTCGTTCCATTTTTTCTATTTCGAACGATAACTTATCTGAGTCGGCTGAAAGCTCCGTTAACTTTTTTCTTAGTTCGCTTTCCAATTCATTATGTCGGCTATTAAAAGATACAGAGAGGGCAAAAGGCACCAATAAACCAATAATGGCCGAGAGGATGGCTATTCCGGTAAACCAAAAAGTGATGGTATGAACTTTGGCTTCGTATAAAGCGTGATAATTGTTTTGTAATGTATCGAGCCTGTCATCCTGAAGCTCATCTACAGCATCTTCTGCTTGACTGCATCGTTGTTGTAAATCGCGATCCAGGCTGTTTAACAGTTGATTAATCTTGCCTGAATACACGTTTGGCGCGTCATCAGAAAAAAAACTGCACTGACTGGAAAAACATTGGTGATGTTTTGTTTGTAGTACTTCTGCCAGAAGGGATTTAGTGTGATCGCTTAAGGCACAGGAAGCGGATAGCTGATTGGAACTGGCAGCAGAAGTGTCTGACGCAGCAAATAATGGGAATATTAGAATCAAAATCGTAAAGGTATATTTCATGCTGAGTTCCATTCATCACATCATTCCCTCTCAATTTCACATCGACGTACGACTGCTCATTCTACAATGCGCGTGAAAACTACCTTTACTGCCGGGACAATTTTATTTTAATCAGTCTGTTTTCGTTATTGAGATTTATTATTGTATAAAAAACAAGCATGCTGCAAGCGATAAATGAATATATCGATTTCACTCGGAGTGATCGCGACTACAGTCTGCGCAACCTTTAATACCGAGTACCGCCAGAGTACAGTTTTGAGTCGCGAGCGGCTTTAAATTTGCTAGTAGCCTCAGATTTATTGCTGGCTTGTATACAGCAATAGAGCTCAAACAGCTTTAAAGTTTATAAGGGTCAATATCAAGTCTATTTTTCTTCGGCTTTAACCTATTCACCTAACTGTCGCGGGTAAATCTACTACAATCACTGTTGTATATGATTGCAGTAGCTAGCCGTAATCACGGACTCACCAAATAATCCGGAAAGCGGGCTACCAATATAGACTTGGCGGTTGAGCATTCCAAAATCTAATGGAGGTCTGTTTGATTAATCATGTTCATACTTTGAAAAATCGAAAAGAAAATCTTACATCTATCGAAAGCGATATCAAGCTTATTCAAATGGCAGTAAAAAAATGAAAATAAGGGAAACTGGTGATAGTCCAGTCCCCCTTCTTAATTCATTGTGTCTTGTAAGGTTATAATATTAAAGGTTTTTTAGTTCGGGTTGAAAGCGATCCCGGGTTGCCCGGGAGCACCCACTGCAAAACCGCGCACTCATTTAAGCGTGCTACTTTGGATGGTTCACCTGATGAGTTGCTTCACCATAGCAGTAGCCACACTGTGAGCACTTGCCGGGTTCTGGCCGGTGATCACTCGGTCGTCTTCTACCACGAAGTCCTGCCATGGCTGTACTTTGCTGAATCGCGCCGCTTTGCGGGCCAGCGCTTCTTCGAGCAGAAACGGAATATCGTTGATTGTGCCGTAGTCAACTTCTTCTTCACGAGTAAAGCTTGTGACTGATTTATTTGCCAGAAGCGCTTCGCCTGAGCTTAAAGTAATGGGCAATAAGGCCGCGGGGCCATGGCAAACCGCGCCAATTAACCCGCTGTTTTCGTAGTGAGTTGCGGCCAGTTTGGCAAACTCTTTATTACTGGCTAAATCGCTTAATAGGCCAAAACCACCGGGGTAAAATATGGCATCGTAATCGTCAATATTTACCTCTGAAACCGGCAGGCTGTTATTCGTACGGTTTTGAAAATCTTCGCTGGATAGTACTTGTTGGTTAACCTCGTCGTCTTCAATGTCAGTACCGTAGACTGGCACTTTACCGCCGGCTATTGAGGCAATGTCATAATCAAATCCATGCTGGGTAAACACGTGAAGTGCGTGGGTGATCTCGGGTGAAAAGGTGCCGTTGGCCTGATCAGTGGTACCTAGCGTGGCGTGATTGGTTACCGGTACAAGTATCTTTTTCATGATGCTCCTTTTAGTCTGTTGCCTTGTTCATTCGCAATTACTATAAAACGTCCCTCATTGAATGATAATATGCTTATTTTTGTAAATACTGTTGTTATACAGCAATAATGGGGCAGGGCTTTGGATAGTTTTGAAGGGATCGTCGAATTTATTGCGGTAGCCGAAAGCAGAGGTTTTTCAGCTGCGGCAAAACAGCTTGGCTGTAGCACCAGCCATGTGAGTCGTCAGCTGGCCAGACTGGAGGAGCGCCTGGGTTGTGTTTTACTCTCACGCACTACCCGGTTGGTGAGTCTGACTGACACTGGCGCGGTGTATTACCAGCAGGTTAAAGAACTACTCATCGGCTTACAGCAAGCTAATGAGCTGGTTAATCTGCAGCAAATTCACCTGACCGGTACCTTGCGAGTGAGTGCAGCAGGTGGATTTGCCGAACACTATGTGGCCCCGGCGCTGATGCGTTTTGCCCAGGCCCACCCCGAGTTAAGCATTGATATGGATTTTAACAGTCGTATGGTTAACTTTGTTGAAGACGGCATTGATTTCGCCATTCGTTATGGGGAGCTTGCCGATTCGAGCCTGATCGCTCGCAAACTGGTTAACCGGCCGATGATGGCGGTGGCCGCTAATGATTATCTGCAACACTATGGCGAGCCGAAACAGCCGGGCGATTTAAAAAACCATAGTTGTATCGTTACCAATAATGATACCTGGAAGTTCTTCCATAATGGCGCGCAGGAAAGTGTAAAAGTAAAAGGGCGCTGGCGCAGCAATAACGCCAATGCCGTACTGCAAGCTTGTGAGCAGGGTCTGGGCATAGCGTATATGCCCAAAAGTACGTTTACCGAGGCAGTTAAATGTGGCCGCTTGATGCCGATTCTACAACCCTATTGGGGGAGCGGCTCCAGTAGCTGGATTGTTTATCAGAACAGGCGCTTTATGCCTCTGCGTACCCGCATGGCCATTGATTTTCTGGTGCAGTATTTTGCCCGGTGGCGCGAAGATGAGAATATATAACAGAATTTAGCGTGGCGCTGGTGGTGATTAACTCGCTGAATTGGCAACAAGTTGAGCTTATCCCTGATAAATCACGTAGGTAACCTGATGATTATGAATAGCGTGTCGCATAAGTGTGACAAGTATTGCGCTAACAACGAATTAGGTAGGGAGCCTCATTTTGCAAAAAATACCCGCGCGGAAACAACTGCTGTTTATTATTACGCTGCTCACTTCGTCATTTGTGGCGCTGGCTCAGAGCGCTTCGTCAGCACAAGTTAAGATGGAAGGCAGCGAAGGCACCACACTTACCGGTCAGGTAATGGCATCCTTTGATCACCCCTGGGCAATGACGTTTCTGCCCGATGGCCACAGCCTGGTGACCGAAAAAGAAGGTGTCATCTGGCTGCTCGATAAAAATCAGCAAAAACGGTTTTCAGTTGAAAACGTACCCAGCGTTACTGCCCGCGGGCAGGGCGGCCTTGGCGATGTGATTATTCATCCGGAGTTCGCCACTAACAATACCATTTATGTGTCGTACATAGAACGCGACCCGGAAAACGATGCATTCAGCGGCGCTGTGATTGAGCGCGCTATGCTAAAAATAACCAATAACAGCGCAAGCTTGTCAGACCGCGAAATTATCTGGCGCCAGTCACCTAAGGTGACCGGTAACGGGCACTATTCCCATCGCATGGTGTTCTCGCCCGACGGTTATTTGTTTATTTCCTCTGGCGAAAGACAAAAGTTTACGCCAGCGCAAAACATGACAATGAATCTGGGTAAAATCCTGCGTCTAAACGACGACGGCAGCATGCCGGAAGGTAATCCGTTTGTTGGTAATGGCGAAGTCAGCGGGCAAATCTGGACCCTTGGTCACCGCAACCCGCTGGGCATCGATTTTGATGCCGAGGGCAACCTGTGGGCACACGAAATGGGCCCTCGCCATGGTGATGAGTTGAACATCATTGAACGAGGGCGTAACTATGGTTATCCCATGGTTTCACAGGGCGATCACTATTCGGGCGTTAAAATTCCCAATCATGAAGATTTCCCAATTTTCAAAGCGCCGGAGAAGGCCTGGGTTCCCGCTATCAGTCCGGCTGGATTTATTATCTATAAAGGCAAGTTGTTCAGCAACTGGACCGGTAATGGCTTTATCGGTGGATTGTCTTCCAAGGCCTTAGTGCGTGTTACATTTAATCAGAATGACAAAGGCGCATGGCAGGTTGAAGAAGCAGAGCGTTATGAGTGGGGTAAACGGGTGCGCGAAGTCGAACAAGACGATAAAGGCAATATTTATGTGCTGGAAGACAAAAGAGATGGCCGCTTAATCAAACTTCAGCATAATCATTAATTCGTAACCTGGGTGGCTGCATGGCTTCGACCATGCCCACCCGGTTTTTCCTCTCTTACTGTGCATACCCACAGAAAAAACTGACTTAACACTTTGTCGCCACAGAGTTTTTTATACCTGTAGATGTGAAGCAATACGCCTGAATAGTTGTTTGTAGGATAAACAGCGTGTATAAAATGATGTGATGTTACTTACCGTTTCGTAAAGGTTTTCATGTCCTTTCGTAATACCCTGCGGTGGCTTGGATGCGTGCTTTGGGTAACCATTGTCAGTCCGGCAAACGCTCAATCCCCACCCCAACTAAGCGAGTCAGTCGAAGATGTGACTTCACAGATTGTTGATGCGCGCATCGAGGGCAAGATGCGACGTGCCGATGAGCTTGCTGAGCAGTTTATTAATCAAGCCCGGGCGCGGAATGATGCCGGTCTTGAAGGACAGGCGCTATATCAGCAAGCACGTAACGCCATGGAACGAAATCGTTATGACCTGGCGCAAAGTAAACTTATCGAAGCGATAGAGCGATTTAAACGTGTTGACGATCAGCCTCGGCTGGGTAAAGCATATCGTCAGATGGGGCTAACTTATCGCTATCAGTCGGGTTACTCTCAGGCGCTTCAATATGTTTATTTGTCGATGCAGGTTTTTCAGAAAATTGGCGATAAAGACGCGATCAGCTCAGCATACAACAGCATCGGGGTCGTGCTGGAAAAGATGGGATACTATGAAGAAGCTCTGGAAGCTCACCAACAAGCTTTAGAAATGAACACCGTGCTTGATGATAAATCCGGAGTGGCCAGCGCATTATATAATATTGGTGATCTGCGCCGGGTGATGGGAGATCTGGACACTGCATTAACCTACTTTGAGAATGCGCTTGAACTGGATGTTGCTTCGGGTGACCCCAAAAATATCGCGTACAGCAACAACAAGATTGGCTATCTGCTTAATGCTCTGGGCCAACAAGAAAGAGCCCGTACTCATATCCTGAAAGCACTGGAACTGTTCCGAAAAATTCAGGCGCCACGGGATATCGATTGGGCCTTATCGTCACTGGCTCAGCTTGAAATGGACAGTGGCAACCTTGCAAAGTCTAAAACGCTTATCGACGGAGTAATAGAACGCGCCATCAAAAATGGCTATCGCAGTCTGCTGGTCGACTCCTATGAAATTGCTGCTGAGCTGGCCTACCGGCAAGCAGATTATGCCTCAGCGCTATCATTTATAGAGGCCGGCCTTGAACAAGCCAGGCAAAATAACGAACGCGCTGAGGAATCTGATTTTGAGGCGTTACGGGTTAAGGTTCACTTAGCGAATAACTCATTGGAACAAGCCTTTGAAGCACTGCAAAGGCAAAAAAGGCTGGATGACCAGCGACTGAACGAGGCACGGCTTGAGGGCATTACTAAAGTACAGGCTCAGGCCGAGTTTGTGCGCCGTGCTCACCAAATCGAATTGCTCGAAAAAGAGCAGGCCCTTGAGCAGACATCGCGTATTTTATGGATGACGGCAACTTTTACCATTGTCTGTGTATGCCTGCTCCTGTTGTTACTTTATGGTCGGTTAATTCAGCGCCGGATTAACGGTCAGCTGGAACAAAAAGTGGCCCAACGCACTCTGGAGCTGGAAGAGAAAAACCAGCAGTTGTCGGCAGCCTATCAGGAAGTAGAGGCGATCAGCCTTACTGATAATCTTACCGGGTTGCATAACCGCCGGTTCTTGAAAAATCATATTGAGCCAGACTTCGAGCATGTGCTAAGGATTTATTACGACTGGCATGTCGGCAAATCAGTCAAACCTGTCCACGCCGATGTAGTTATGTTTATTATCGACCTGGATGATTTTAAAAAGGTGAATGATTCTTACGGTCACAATGTCGGCGATAGCATTCTGGTTGAACTTGCCCGGCTTATGAAAAAGGTATTTCGTCAGTCTGACTATATGGTACGTTGGGGCGGTGAAGAATTCGTTGCTGTTGCCCGCTTCATTAACAGGGAAGAAGCGGCACTGTTGGCGCAGAGGATGCTTGAGATCATAAACACCCACCATTTTATAGTGAGCGATACACTGACACTCCAGCAAACTTGTTCCATCGGCTATGTGTGTTTCCCTCCGGTACTGCAAGCGCCAGAGATGAATATCAGTTTTAAAGCACTGATGGCGATTGCCGATAGTTGTCTTTATGCTGCCAAAGCGGCTGGCAAAAATAGTTGGGTTGGCGTGGAGTCTGCTCAGGATCCGGCGCTATTTGAAGATGAGGCATCGTTACCACCAATAGAAAGTTTACTGGATAACGAGCAGGTAGTTATTCGACGTGCCGGTGGTTAGCTGGCGATCATGAATAACACGGTAATTATTTGGAATTGAGCTAAACTTTCTTAAATGTACGATTATGAAAGAAATTTACAAAACGCTGCTAAATGCTTGTATAGGACGACAATGTGTTCAGATAAACGGCAACAGACAGACTTCGGTGATTCCTATGATGCGGCAGAGCTTAGATTTTTGGATCTTATTTGTTCACTTGCCAAGGTGTCTATTCAAGGCTACGACAAGCACAGAAAAGTTATTTACTGGAATGAATCGAGCGAGGAGATTTACGGATATTCCCGCGAAGAAGCACTTGGAAAAAAACTTGAGGAGCTGATTATCCCTCCGCCCATGCAGAATGAAGTGCTGGCACTACACCAACAGTGGCTGGATAAAGGCGTACCTATCCCGTCCGGCCAGTTGCCGTTGCAACGCAAGGACGGCAGTATCGTGCAGGTATTCTCTTCGCATGTCATGCTCAAAGCCAGTACCGATTCACCGGAAATGTTTTGTATCGATATTGATTTGAGTGAACAGCATGCGGCGCGGGAAAAGCTTGAGCAAATGGCGTCTACCGACTTACTTACCGGCTTGCCTAATCGCCGTCATCTGGAAGGTAGCCTGCAGAGCCGCATTGAACAGGCCCAACAAACCGGTGAGCAGTTCGGGCTGTTCTTTCTCGACTTAGACATGTTTAAAGAGGTTAATGATACCCTGGGTCATGCATGGGGTGATGAGCTGCTGCGAGCAGTGTCACAGCGCTTGCAGGAGTGTCTCGACGGTAGAGGGTTAATTACCCGGTTTGGCGGCGATGAATTTGTGTTGGTGAGCGAAGCCCTGGATAGCGCCGGAGCCAGCGAACTTGCTGGCAAATTAACCGATTGCTTTCAGCATGCGTTTGAGCTGAGCGATGAAAGTGTTCGGATTACCCTGAGCGTGGGCATTAGTCTGTATCCTAAAGATGGCGAAAAGGCTGGCGATCTGCTCAAAAATGCAGATTTAGCCATGTACGATGCTAAAGCCAAAGGGCGTAATCGTTATGAGTTTTTCACTCAATCGCTGGCCTTGCAACTGCAGGAGCAGCGCAAGCTGGCTGCGCAATTACATGAGTCACTGAACAACCATGAATTTGAGTTGGTGTATCAGCCGCAATTTGACTTAAGCTCCGGCAGCATCGCAGCTTGTGAAGCCTTATTGCGCTGGCGGCCTACTCAGGAAGTGGCCAGTGTTTCTCCTGGCGTGTTTATTCCGATTGCTGAGCGCACCGATCTTATTTTGCATATTGGTCGTTGGGTAATGGAACAGGCTTGCCAACAGGTGAAGACCTGGCGTGAACAAGGCATTAATATCCGCGTCGATATTAATGTGTCGGGCCGCGAGCTGGTTGAGTCAGGCTACTTTGCCAGTCTCGACGAATGCCGTGCTCGCTATGGGCTCAAGCCACAGGATATTGGTATCGAACTGACCGAAAATATCCTAATTAAAGCGGGGAGTGAGGTCCTGGAAGAGCTCAAAAAGCAACGCGAAAAGGGGGTTGAAATCTCGGTTGACGACTTTGGCGTGGGCTATTCATCGCTGAGTTATTTAAAACATTTCCCGGTAAGTCATCTTAAAATCGACCGCACGTTCCTTAAGGATGCGCCGGAAAGTGCTTACGATGGCGCCCTCATGGAGGCCATTGTTAATGTGGGTCATAAGCTGGACTTGTTTATTGTTGCTGAGGGGGTCGAAACCGAAGAGCAGTCTTTGTATTGCCAGGCACTTAACGTTGAATATGCCCAGGGCTTTTTGTATGCTAAGCCAATGGCTGCGCGGGAGCTTGAAAACCTGTTAATGCCCACCGAATAACCATTTACTACCGCTTTTTAGTCAGTTGTAGCTGGGCGAACAGCGGAAAGTGGTCAGAGCCGTAGCCCGGTAGTCTTTCCACCTTCACCATATCAAAATCCCGCGAGTGAAAAATATGATCCAGCGGCCAGCGCACCATCGGGTATTTGGCGTGAAAAGTATTGTAAAAACCACGTCCTACACGCGGATCCTGAGCTTTACTAAGCTTGCGGAATCGTCTTGTACTGGGGGACCAGGCTACGTCATTTAAATCGCCCGATACAATCACCGGATCCTTATGTTCTGCCATCTCTTTACCGATTATGGCTAACTCAGTGTCCCTTGGCGCGGCAGATTCATTTTCGGTTGGACTCGGCGGTTTGGGATGCAGAAAATAAACAGTTACCTGCGTGCCACTAATATCGATTTGTACTTCCATGGAAGGCACATCATCTTCCACGATATAGCGGATCTGTTCGCCTTTAAAAGGCAGCTTGCTGTATAAGTGCATGCCGTACAGGTTTTCCAGCGGGCAGGCTAAGCGGTGCGGATAATCGGAGTGAATCGATGACATAGCATCCTGCCAGGCCTGATTACTTTCCAGCAGGATAAGCATATCAGGCTGATATTGCCTTACCAGAGTTTTCAGCCCCTCGTAGTTATCGTTATACATATACACATTACTGGTTAGAATACTGAGCGTACAGTTGTCATCAACCTTACTCACCTGGTTCACCTGCTTGGGCCACAGTGCGGTATAGGGCAGGATCCAGATTGCCTGGTAGATACCCGCAAGCGCCAGGGCCATAATCATAACAACCGCTGCGAACGGATGTGTCATCGTCATAAAAAACCAGCCTGTCATGCACAACAAAATGAGTACAAACAACTGTAAACGGGGAAATTCCCACACTCTGATAAGCCAGTGTTTACCGGGCAGATGAGGTGCCAGGGTGCTGAACAGCATAAATAAGCTAGCCAGAAGTAGCGTGATGTACATGGGCGTCCTTGAGCAGTAGGTCCTGAAGGTAAGATACCTTTATTCTCTGACTTTTAATACGCAACCGCCAAATTCGATCAATTCGGGTCGATAAATTCACCAGTTGAGAAAAAGGGCTTAATGCGCGTATGATTATCGTTTTTCTGTGATAAGAACTCCCAATGTATCAGGACTTTCAAGCGGAGCTGGCCTGGGCCAGGCTCCATATGCCGCGCACTCGCGCTGCCATCAATGCGATACCGGACCTTAAGGGCGTAAAACTTGCCTGCAATATGCATCTGGATCTAAAAATGGCACCACTGGTAGTCGGTCTACTCGATGCCGGTTGTGAAGTATTTCTGACAACCTGTAACCCTACTACCGTGCAGGATGATGTAGTGGCGCATCTGGTTAGCAAAGGCGCGGTCGCCCATGCCTGGCGAGATATGAGTGACAAGGACTGGTCTGAATCTTTCGATAAGGCACTAGCCTGGGGGCCAACCCATTTGTGCGAAATGGGGGCCGACCTGACCACACGCCTACACGAAGGTGATCTTCAGCCAAATATAATTGCCGGCCTGGAAGCAACCGGCTCTGGCATTAATCGGTTGGGCAATGTAACGCCCCGTTACCCTATCTTTAACTGGGATGACCTGCCGGTAAAAGAAGGGCTGCATAACCGCCATATGGTGGGATTAAGCGCCTGGCAAACCTTTTTTCAAACCACGCACCTGACGCTGCACGAAAAAGTTGTGGTGGTGATTGGTTACGGACTAGTCGGGCAGGGGGTTGCCGCCTCGGCCAAAGCCTTTGGCGCACAGGTGCAGGTGGCCGAGCTGGATCCGGCGCGCGCATTACAGGCTAAATATGATGGCTGGCCGGTAGTCGATTTAAGTGAAGCGGTTAAAACCGCCGATGTTGTTGCTACTGCTACCGGCGCTTATGGCGTAGTAAGTGCCGCGCATCTTGATAGCATGCAAGACGGAGCGTTTATTTTAAACGTGGGTCATGTGGCGCAGGAAATCGACGTGCCTTACTTAAAGCAGAATGCTTCCCACAGCGAACCAATGCCCTATGTTAATGCGTATCAGTTGGGCGATAAGACGCTGTTTTTACTGGCTGACGGTTCTATGTTTAACCTTACCGCCGGCTATGGCGACAGTTTAAATGCCTTCGATGTCACCCTGGCGGTAATGGCTGCAGGGATTGGCCATATCGTCGGCGAAGGGGCATCAGCAGAAAAAGGCCTGTATCTACTGCCCGAGCACGCCTGGCTGAGCGCGCTCTGATAAGCCCGGTTTACAGGAGGTGATTTAGCACCTCCTATTTATCCCTCTGCTTTCATACTTCGCTTAATTTCTGTTTACATGGGTTAACCCAACGGTAGCACTGACGGTAAAAAAAGTGTTATCTTTGGCGCTGAAATTCATTTGTATGACAAATGCCTCGATATAACTTGAGAAATAAATGATGACAGCAAAGACAAATGACCCATTAGTGGCCCAGCGTGCCGACCCTTTTGTGTACAAACACAGTGACGGTTTTTATTATTTTACCGGCTCAGTGCCTACCTACGATCGCATTGAACTAAGAAAGTCTGCAACCATTGAAGGCTTACAGGACGCCGAAACTTTTGATGTGTGGTTTAAGCACGACAGTGGCCCCATGAGCCGCCACATCTGGGCACCAGAAATCCACTACCTGGATGGTAAGTGGTACATCTATTTTGCCGCCAGTCAGGAAGATGACATCTGGGCGTTACGCCCCTATGTGCTTGAGTGTCAGGGACAGGATCCGCTTAACGACGAGTGGATAGAGCTCGGCATGATGCAGCCTGCCGATGGCGACGAGAAATCCTTTATCGATTTTTCACTGGATGCCACCGTATTTGAAAATAACGGTAAGCGTTATTTTTGTTGGGCCGAGAAGACCGGCGGGCAGTTTGCAGCGTCCAACCTGTACCTGGCTGAAATGGAATCGCCTATTAAACTTAAAACCACGCAGTTTATGCTCACCACACCGGACTACGACTGGGAGCGGGTTGATTTTTGGGTAAACGAAGGTCCGGCTGTGCTTAAGCATAATGGCAAAATCTTTATCGCGTTCTCGGCCAGTGCTACAGGTGCCTGCTACTGTATGGGCTATATGGAAGCCGATGAAAACGCCGATCTGCTGGATCGCAATGCATGGACCAAAACCAGACATCCCGTGTTGCAAACCGACTACGAGAAGAAAATCTTTGGCCCCGGCCATAACTGCTTTACCGTAGCTGAAGATGATGTAACCCCTTTGTGTGTTTATCATGCCAGGGATTACGAGCATGCCGTTGGCGATCCGTCGGTGGTACCAAAAACCGATACTCGCCCGCTGGAAGAAATCAAGCAGGATCCATTGTACGATCCCAATCGTCACGCCCGTGTGATGGAAGTCAAGTTTGATGCCAAGGGCAAACCGGTGTTTGAACTCTACTAAATATTCTTTTAAGCCGCCGCATTACAGCGCGGTGGCTTTACCTGTTTTGCACAATTGTGTTTTTGATAACGGCGCGCAGAGTCGAAGCCGTGAAGCGTGTTCTTGCTTTACACCATTCATCCTATCCACAGTATTTTGCTGACCATCGATATCCTTTCACTGCCTGATTTTATGCCGTCGGTTAATCAGATTTAGCAATGATTTGAATCAACTTATTTCGCCATACCATTGCGTTATTTTCGACTATGATTAGGTTTAAATCTTCACGATTTCCCTGGAATCGCCTACAACAACAGAGGTAAAAATCATGACAGACGATAGCAATACTGCGTCGAAGTGCCCGGTAATGCACGGTGGAATGACAGCGTCAGGAAAGAGTAATACTGATTGGTGGCCAGAATCCCTTAACCTTGACATATTGCATCAGCATGACCGCAAGTCGAATCCTATGGAAGACGATTTTAACTACCGAGACGCGGTTAAATCGCTCGACTTTGCTGCCCTTAAACAAGATATGCTAGATCTGATGACTGATTCTCAGGATTGGTGGCCAGCGGACTGGGGCCATTATGGCGGCCTGATGATTCGTATGGCGTGGCACTCTGCAGGATCCTACCGTATCGCCGACGGCCGGGGCGGTGCGGCAACCGGAAATCAACGCTTTGCGCCACTCAATTCGTGGCCTGATAACGTTAACCTGGATAAAGCCCGGCGCTTACTTTGGCCGCTCAAGAAAAAATATGGCAATAAAGTGAGTTGGGCCGACCTGATGATTCTGGCGGGAACCATTGCTTATGAAAGCATGGGCCTAAAAACCTACGGATTTGCCTATGGTCGCGAGGATGTCTGGCATCCAGAAAAAGATACGTACTGGGGAGCCGAAAAAGAATGGCTGGCCCCCAGCGATAACCGTTACGACGATGTGGCCAATCCTGCCACCATGGAAAACCCGTTAGCCGCTGTTCAAATGGGGCTGATATACGTTAACCCGGAAGGGGTTAATGGTCAGCCTGATCCGCTGAAAACGGCCGCTCAGGTGCGTGAAACCTTTGCGCGGATGGCAATGAACGATGAAGAAACGGTCGCGTTAACCGCTGGCGGGCACACGGTAGGGAAGACCCATGGTAATGGCAAGGCCGAGCATCTGGGACCAGACCCAGAAGCGGCTGACGTACATGAACAAGGCCTGGGCTGGAACAACCACACGACCAGGGGGATCGGCCGGGATACGGTAACCAGTGGTATTGAGGGCGCCTGGACTACCCATCCGACTAAATGGGACAACGGGTACTTTTATTTGTTGTTTACTTATGACTGGCAACTCACCAAATCACCAGCCGGCGCATGGCAGTGGGAGCCGGTTGATATTAAAGAAGAAGACAAACCGGTGGATGTGGAAGATCCGAGTATTCGGCTCAATCCCATCATGACTGATGCCGATATGGCCATGATAAAAGACCCGAAGTACCGGGAAATATCAGAACGGTTTTATAACGACCCGGCATACTTCTCAGAAGTCTTTGCCAAAGCCTGGTTCAAGCTGACTCACCGGGATATGGGACCGAAGAGCCGGTATATAGGCCCCGAAGCGCCGCAAGAAGACTTAATTTGGCAGGATCCGGTGCCAGCAGGTGCTACCGATTATGATGTCGATGGCTTAAAAGCGCTTATTGCAAACTCTGGTCTATCGATTGCTGAACTGGTATCAACCGCCTGGGATAGCGCTCGTACATTCAGACAATCCGATTTACGAGGTGGAGCTAATGGCGCTCGTATTCGTCTGGCGCCACAAAAGGACTGGGAGGGCAATGAGCCTGAACGTTTACAGCGGGTGTTGGCAGTATTAACACCGTTGGCCGAAAAAGTGGGCGCGAGTCTGGCTGATACCATCGTTTTGGCCGGGAATGTGGGATTAGAGCAGGCTATTGCAGCGGCGGGCTTCGCTGTGCCAGTTCCTTTTACGCCAGGGCGAGGGGATGCCACCGACGAAATGACGGACGCTGATTCATTCGCACCGCTTGAACCTATTGCTGATGGCTTTAGAAACTGGTTAAAACAAGATTATGCGGTAAAACCTGAAGAGTTGCTGCTCGACCGCGCGCAACTGCTGGGGCTAACTGCTGCTGAAATGGTAGTACTCGTGGGCGGTATGCGTGTACTGGGCACCAACTACGCACAACAGCCATTTGGTATGTTTACCGATAATCCTGGCACGTTAACGAATGATTTTTTTGTTAACCTGACCGACATGCTGTTTACCTGGAAACCGCTAAACGACGGTTCATATGCCATTGTCGAACGTGACTCGGGTAAGCAAAAGTGGTCTGCAAGCCGGATTGATCTGGTGTTTGGCGCCAATTCAATTCTGCGTTCATATGCCGAAGTGTATGCCCAGGACGATAATCAGCAAAAATTTGTTAGTGATTTCGTGAAGGCCTGGACCAAAGTCATGGAGGCGGATCTGTTTTAGGCATTCGATGGCAAGCTTTGACGCTTGCCCGTTTATTGTCTGTTCAGGTATAGCCAGCGCATCTTGCGCTGGCTATGACGAGGCGGTCTGCGTAACTTCTGCATTATCAGGCAGTATTTAATGCCGATTGATGTGGTGAGGTGCTCGAAAGCTGGTCGGTGATTGCGGTGCTATATGGCACTAAAAGGAAGAAGGGCGTTATAAAGTAACGCCTAAACCTGGGCGTCAGGCTAAAGCACAGCAGAGTTCATGGCTGAGCCAGCAAAGGAGCTTGTGGTTTGTTTGCTGGTCTTCCACGTCCACCATTTTTCATGAAAATAAAACGCGACCGTATTAATCAATGGCTCAACCAATGCCATAGCACCACCAATCAATAAACTCCCCGTAAGCAGGTATGCCACGGTAAAAGCAACAGTGAAATGCAAAATGGCGAAAGTAATAGTTTTTTTCATATCGAACTCTCCTGAAGTTGTTATTAAGAATTATTATCGATTAGAAATGCTTTTTAAAATCTAATAAATTGATTGATTAAATCATCGAAAAGCATCAGGCAAGGATTTGAATCAATAATTCTGCCGGTAGCGCTGGCGTCAGTTAAACGGGCAAGGTATAACAGAGTGAAAATCTCAGTCTAAAGAACTGAGTTTGAATCAGATTATTTCGGCAGAGTACTGCAGTCTGAAATAAAATGACTATCCTTTAACGAGTATTTAAGGATAAATGTGGTGCAATGAGTTCACAGCCGTCGCTTACAATTCAGCAAAACCTGACCATTCGATTACTGCGGGTGCTACGCTATAACAAGGCCCGTATCGAGCGGGCACAGGCGTTATTGCCGCCAGAGCGCCGGCCATTGTTTCATGTCATCCCATTTTTATTGCACGTTAATCATCCTGATCTTCCCGGTTATGTCGATGCCGATGCAGAGCTCTTTTATGGCCTTAATAACTTCAGTTTTCGTGACGAAATAAAAGATGCGTTGTTTACTATTTTTCCTCAGCATCATGACTTATTTGACGACATCAAGTCTGTCTGGCCCCGCCAGCGAGCCATCGACGCTTTGGTGTTAATGGGCAGTATTGGCACCATCGCGCAATCGGAGAAGTCTGACTTTGATTACTGGGTTTGTGTAGACGGCAATAAACTGAGCGAAGCGTCTTTAGCGGCTATGCAGCGCAAACTCAACACCGTTGAAGACTGGGCGATGAGCTGCTACGACATCGAAGTGCATTTTTTCCTGTCGGATATCGACAAAGTCAGAAACAATGATTTTGGCGTAGCCGAAGGCGAAAGTGCCGGATCGGCTCAGGCCGTGTTCTTAAAATCCGAATTTTATACCACCAATATCGTGGTGGCGGGTAAGGCGCCATTCTGGTGGTTAACGCCCGACGCTACTACCGAACAGCAGTATTACTCCCTGCTGAACGCCCTGGAAGAGGGCGGCTCACCGGATCCCAACTGGTTCATGGATCTGGGCCATCTCGACAAGCTGGATATCAAGGAATTGTTTGGCGCGGCAATCTGGCAGTTGGGTAAAGCTATCGATTCGCCATTTAAATCAGTTTTAAAAATGGCCAAGCTGGAAGTGTTTCTGGAGAATCTGGAGCAAGAGCAGCCGTTGTGTAACCTGCTGAAAAAACGGGTTCATCACGGCGATGAAGCGCCGGGCAACGTGGCCAATATCGATCCCTACGCTCTGATGTTTGATCAGCTGCTGAGCCATTATCAGGCGGTCAACGAACCGGAAACCGTGTTGCTGCTACAGCAGTGCCTTTATATTAAGTGCAATTGCCAGCTCAGCCAGCCCGTGGCTGAGAGTGATATTACCTTTAAACGGCGAATAATTGCTGGCCTGGTTAAACAGTGGGGGTGGACCAAAAGTCAGATCCGCCATCTGGATAATTCCCATAACTGGTCGCTCACCGAGTTAGTCCAACTGAGCCGTAAAATTCACCGTTTCTTAATTTATTGCTACCGGCGCATGTCCTCTCAGCTGCAAATGGATAATCAGTCGGTCAGTCGTGAAGACATGGCCGTATTGGGCCGCCGCCTCGATACGTTTTATTCAAAAAAAGAGCACAAGCTGGAATTTTTACGCATCGGCTTTGACGACAAAGTATTTTGCCCTGTGATTACCATTAAACAGCACCGGCGTAAAAATGGTCAGCAGGTCTGGGCTGCCTATTATGACGATCAGCTCGGCGTGCTTGGTAAGAACCAGGAAAAAGCCCGCATTAGTGTGGCCGAATCGCCAGTCAGACTCATTTTGTGGTGCGTGTGTAATCGCGTTATCGATATCAGCACCACAGTGTTGCTGGATTACGATACTGATCCGGTTACCGACAGCGACATTCATGCCCTGATCAAGCATTTTGGCAAGATCTTTGGCCCGGTGCGGGTGAATGCCATTCCACGGGAAGCCCTGTTAAGCCCGATGCAAATAAAGGCCTGTATGGCAGTGGTCAATTTTACCTCCAGCCGTCTCAAGCCTACCGTGGATGAAGTGACCGTTATCTATACCACCACATGGGGTGAGACTTACGTGGTGCCCGGAAAAGAATCGTTGGATAAGTTGTGGTTTGAGTTGCAGGAGTCTGTTCCCCGCCCGCCTTGCTACATTTTTGTGCCAGAAAGTTCGCAGCGCAAACGGATTTATCAGGCTTTCATCGATGCCGCAGAACAGGATTTTGAGTTGCTCAATTATTGGTAGCCCTGTAATAGTACCGTTGATTTGCTTTTTACCGGGGGGCCTTTAAATCAAATTGTTTGGGCCAGTCGCGGTAATTAAATACCTGCCCCTCATTGCGAATTCGGGCGATTTCCCCCAGATCGACGGTGGCATACACCCAGGCTGGATCGCTGTTTTCCCCCTCGGCTAAAATACCGTTTGCCGGAAAACCATAATCAACCGGGCTATAAACACTGGCGCGGCCAGTGTTGGCGTCGACGGCTGGTGACCAACTGGCATCGCCAACCGTGGGAGACTGAACCACATAACATTGATTTTCCAATGCGCGCGCCTGACAACCGATGCGTACGCGATGAAAACCCGCCTGGGTATCGGTGCAACTGGGTACCAGCAACAAATCGGCGCCTGCCGTTACCTGATGGTTGGCGATCATGGGAAATTCTGAGTCGTAACAAATGTGAATGCCGATACGGCCAAGTGTTGTATCAATTACTTTAATGTCGGTGCCCGGGCTGATGTGCCATTGTTCGTTCTCAAACCGGGTCATGATGAGCTTATCCTGATAGCCGAGCAGGCCCTCAGGGCCGAACAGGTTGGCGCGATTTACAAAACTGCCATCCTCCTGCGCGGTAGGAAAAGAACTGGCCAGAATATGCACGTCGTATTGAGCCGCTAACGATTTATGCAGGGCAGCCCAACGGGGCAACAGGCTTTGCATAGCGTGCAGTTGCTTAGCTAAATCACTATACACCGCTTCACCAAACAGGGAGGTGAGCTCCATACTGCCATACTCAGGAAAAACCAGCAGCCTGGCACCTTGTCTGGCCGCACGGCTTACCCAGTCATCAAGCTTTGTGGCAAACTCATCCCAGTGTTCAAAAAAACCGATGTCATACTGAGCCGAGGCCAGTTTAAATGTATGCATTACTACCCCTAAGTGAGTGCTTTCATCCAGAATGTCATGGGTTTGGCAGACTCCTCAGACTCCCCCACTTCCTTCCAACTGAAGGTGGTCGTCAGGTCGGCACATTTGTGATAGCCGCGATGCTGCCAGAATGTATCAAGTGGCTGAAAATCTGCCGGGCGGGCCGGGTGATCGGCTGGGCGCTGAACCGCACAAAAGCATGAGTGAGTCATTCCGGCGATGGCTTTGGCGTGCGCCTCACGGTATTCAAAAAAGGCAGCTTTACTTCCGCCGTTTCATGTTTCAGCGGTACGCCGGTAGACGCGCCTACGGCTTTAGCGCCATCGAATGCCAGCACAATAATACTGTCGGGCGCTTCAATATAGGTGCTCAGATAACGGGCTTCGTATGCGGCATCGCCATCATATAAATAGGGAAAGTCGCGAAACACCTGCATGCGCAGTTGGGAGAGTTCATCTATATATTGATGTAGGGCTGCATCGGATAAACATTTAAAAGTAAGCATAATGAGTGTTGTTTAGCAATCAGGCCGAAACCTGTGCTATCCAGTCTTCCAGGTTGTAATAGTTGGTTACCCGAGCAACCTTGCCATCACGAATATCAAAAAACGCACCAGCGGGCAGTTTATAAGTCTGCCCGTTGGCTTCGGGTAATCCTTCATCGGTGGCCAGGTATTCGCCTAATACGGTGAACTCTACTGCAGCGCGATCGCCCGCGGTATTGGTCATTACTTCAATATCTACAATGGTTTCTTTGTAGTTTTTGTTCATGCGCTCCATAAACGCTACAAACGCATCTTTACCCACTTCGCGAGCGCCCTGATTGATGTCATGAATAACATCATCAGTGAGCAGCGACAAAAAGGTGTCCAAACCTGCTTATTAAAAGCAGCGTAGTAATCCTGAAGTAACTTAACAGTTGCCTGACTCACCAAAAAATATCCTTCCAAAATAGCTAAGAAGTGAATGATAGTCCGCTGGAGTAAGAGTTTAAATACCCGTCGGCGGTGATCGACCGATTTATGTCGCAGGTTCAATGGTCAGCCAGTTCTGACAGCTGTGAAGTTCACGATTTCGATTAGGTGTGTGCTTTTTTATGCACGGATTCTGATCGCTTGTATACTAAATGGGTGGGCGGTGCATATTAACAGGACTGATTTTGTATACTGGTGCATTCTAAGTATTTAATTTGTTGAGTGTAAATTGATGTCGGTGAAAGACTTAAGGCGTGCATCCATCCAGAGCAGCATCAGCAAGTCTGTGTGGTTACCACTGATTGTTTTGGTTATCGGCTACCTCTATGCCACCGAAGTGGGTAAAAGTTACGAAACGCAGCGAGGTCAACTGATCACCGAAGCCCTTGAGCAGCGCCTAGCGCAAATCAGCGAAGCGGTAAATGATCGCGTATCACTTTATGCGTACGGGCTGTCGAGCTTAAAAACATCGATTGTGGCAGTGGGTATAGATAACCTGAATTACGATTACGTACAAACCTATGCCAGAATTACAGTCAGCAATACCCGGGCGCCTGGGGATTTGGCTTTATCCGCAGAGTCGAGGTAACAGACTTTGCCGAATTTATCGCCATGACCGGGCTGGACAGGCCGGATAAACAATTTGAACTTCGCACATTAACACCTCATACCAACAGTTATTTTATCATCCAGTACATAATGCCTGAGCACGCAAACCTACAGGCTATCGGGCTCGATATTGGCTCTGAAACCATGCGACGTCGCTCTGCAGAGAAAGCCGCAAAATCGAATTCTACCCAGTTAACGGCGCCTATTACCGTCATTCCGCACCAAAAATAGTATTTAAAGAAGCTTGACAGCGATCGGTGGTTTTGATCTATTACTG
>OJDQ01000082.1_pt1 | contig 49497 bp, 54 predicted proteins | sample 1592851 | NCBI WGS metagenome assembly OJDQ01 (sample SAMN05416774, study PRJEB24817) | seawater metagenome | isolation source: Sea water | place: Canada:Atlantic | collected 2013-07 | reverse complement strand
ATTGTATTGGGTATGATGCTCACTGTGGTCTCCGCAACCGGCATGAATATCTGGTTGAAGAAGCGCCAGACCCGTGATGCGCTGAATTTACTCTGGCCGGCCTTTGTGTGGGGCACGCCGGTGGCGCTGGTGGCCAGTGCTGCGGGCTACTTTGCGGTGGCACTCTCTCCTACCCCGCTATTCTGGGGGGCAATGGTGGTGCTTGCAGCGCTGGCGCTGCGCCTGAAAAACGAAGCACACATTGTGTCCTCATTTAAACAGCTGTTGACGGTGGGCATTGCTTTGTTCTGGTTGGTTTATTTGCTGCGTTTTGGCGGAGCCACATTTTCTGTGGCCGCATTGCAAATCAATGTGCCCTTGCTGGTATTGGCGGTGTGGGCGCTCTGGTCTGCCCGTCGCAGTAACGCAAACAGCGGGTAGTCGGCGGTACCTAATCGCGGTTCAACAGGAGAAACGATGTTTATTGTCATGTTTGAGTTTGTGCCCAAAACGGGTAAAGAAGCGGATTTTCTTAACGCGTGGCCAAAAGTCACTCAGGGCATTTACCTGTTTCACGGTAGCCTTGGATCTCGGTTGCACAAAGATGAAGAAGGCCGCTGGATTGCTTATGCTCAATGGCCGGACCGCACAACCTGGGAACAGGCTGGCGCTAACCGTATGAGTGACGACTATGAAGAGCAGCGTCAGCGCATGCATGATGCGCTAAACCTTGAGGCCACCCGGATTCTGTATAAAATGGAAGTGGCCTGTGATTATTTGCAGCGCCGCCCTTTTGCGGTCGAGCAATAGCACCAGGCTGGTTGTTTATCGCCTGTGAATTCAGTCGATTGGTTGCGGTTTAAGAGGAGTGGTCATGGAGCATACGTTCTGGCATGACAAGTGGGAAAAAGGCGAGATAGGTTTTCATCAGAGCGATATCCATCCGATGCTGTCCGGTTTTGCCGATAAATTTGGCATTGGCGACGGATGCCGTGTATTAGTGCCGCTTTGCGGTAAATCCAATGACATGACGTTTATGCTTGAGCGTGGTTGCGAAGTGGTGGGCGTAGAGCTTAGTCAATTGGCGGTCAGTCAGTATTTTGAGAACCTTGGCGTTACGCCGGTCATTGAAGAGTGCGGTAAATTAACCCGCTATAAGGCGCCGGATATCACCCTCTATTGCGGTGACTTTTTCGCACTCACCCCCGAACAACTGGGTACCATTAATGTGGTTTACGATCGGGCAGCACTGGTGGCGTTGCCAGAGGATATGCGTAAGCAATACAGTCAGCGCCTTTGCTCACTGACGCCCGGTGCAAAACACCTGTTAGTCACATTCGACTACGACCAGACGTTAATTGCAGGCCCGCCTTTTGCCATTCCTAGCGACGAAATTGAACGTCATTATGGGAAATATTGTGAGATAGAACTGCTTCAAAGCGAGCCTTTACAAGGGGGATTAAAAGGGAAAGTCCCTGCGTTTGAAAAGCTTTGGTCACTGACCAGTAAAGGCTAACGATTTACTCCGATAAAGCGCCTCAAAGTGCCATAAGGTTCGTCCTTTGAGGCTTCTTCATACCGTTGTGTCCAGACAAGATCAGTAAGGCCCGTTTACCACGGCGTCTGGTTGCCAGAGCGCATGGTAAACCTTATTTCCGCGCACATAATAAATATGGCCATTGTGCAATACGCTGCGGTCTTCATAGCTGCCAATATAATAGTCGTCTTCTTCGGTTGGCGTAACCGAATCGATAAGGCTTAGCAACCGGTTGGCCTCATCGACCTCCAGGGTTTGCAAGGCGTTGCGGGTAAACCAGTAACCGTTGTCATCGAAGCCCCAGGTTTGTGATGGTAACGCAAACTGATAGCCATGGTTTGTTTTGAGTACCGACAGCGAACGGTGGTCATATTCCACCGGTGTGTAAGCATCGGGCCAGACATATTCGCCCAGCACTAGCGGGTTTGCCGGGTCGAGTACATCAAACAGACTGACTTTCATACCGTCCTCAATTGGCGTTTCCTGCGGGGTAGTGCCACTGGCCGGAATAGCGTCCGCCCGCACCTGTTGTCCAACGCCCAGTAACAGGCCGTTTTCCATGGGATGCAAATAACTGGAAAAACCGGGTATTTCCAGTTCTCCGATAATCGCAGGAGCGTGAAGGTCTGTTAAGTCAATGACATACAGTGGATCAATCCGTTCAAAGGTGACAATGTAGGCTCTGTCATTAACAAACCGCACGGCATAAATGGCTTCACCGGGTTTACCGATGGGGGCAGGTTGTGATTCATTCGGCAGGGTAGCAACTTCCACCAGTTCACTGCCTTGTTGTTCGAGCACGTGGAGTTCATGTTGGGGATCGTTAGAGCGGGTCCCCAGGGTGGTTACTGCCAGTAATTTGCCGTCTCGCTCGGCCAGTTTAAACTGGGCCGAACTTTGCCAGCCAAGAATCCCGGCAACACTGGCGGTAGCCTGGTAGCGAACCTCACTTCCCAGCGCGACTTTGTGAACAACCGTTCTCTCTCCGGTGCTGGCATGCAGGTATAAATGGTCGGCCGAGGCAAACAGACCATGAGCCTCCGTGAGCAGGCAAAGTGCCGAATAATCGGTTGGATTATCCAGATCAATCTTAACCACGCTGACCATTTGAGTATGCCCATTCTTGTTTGTGGCTTGTTGGGGAAGCAAGCAGTCGTTCAATTGGAAGAGAGGATGGGTTTGGCCATCAATTGTGATTTGAGGTACCAGCTCACTACTGTCTTTTGCCAGGATCGCGTTGTAGAGATCAACCAGGCTGCGATTACTGGTGCCGGCATCCGGCAAGTCTTCCAGATTGGGCACAAACTGCGTGGCAATAAACAAATGGTTGTCGATGCGCCGTGAGTTAATCAGGCCGCCATCGATGCGAATATTGCTCACAGTACTGGGGCTGGCCGGTTCGGCGACGCCGTAAATATCAATATAAGTATCGTATTCTGGTTGTTGCCAGGGGCTTGAGTCGACCAGAATCTCGGCCATAGCGTAATACTGGAATGAGTGACTGACCACGCCAAGGGTATCTTCATACAGGTACATGCCCGCTACGTTAAGGTTGTCCTGTAATGAGATGGTCGCGGCTTCGGTTAAAGAATAATCGTTCTGGCGCGCGAGAATGCGCACTTTTTTGACCTCTCCTTCGCTCGCCGTCCACACCGGTAAATCGGCCACAAACAGGTAGTCACCGTTGTATTCAATGCGATCCGCCTCATCCACGCCGGCAATCTGGGTGTTAGTGGTCGAAAAGCTGGCCGGCGCCGCGGCATCATCGGCGGCGCCCTCCACCGCAGTTGCCTGCGCTGTCTTCATCAGATACATCCCATTTTTAACATAGCGTTCGGCACTGACCTGTTGTGCGGTGGATAAGGCTGAATCCGTCGCTGTCATGAAGCTGAGGGTCGGCGGACTCTCATTACCATCGTTACTGCAGGCGGTAATCGTACAGGTTGAAAAAATCGCTACGGCCAGGCATTTCCACATCAGGTCGGTTTGTTGCTTAAGGTTCATATCCATGTCCTTTGCACGGTAAGGTTGAGATATACCCTAGTCCTTGTTCAATCAATAATCCGATCCAAACTATTTAGAAATGTGACAATTTGTAATCAGGTGCTGTGCAGGCACTCAGGGTTTGATAATCTTAAAAATCTGATTCACTTGCCGGGACTGTGCTGTGCGGATTCCTTTGCTGTGCTGTTTATTGCTGTGGCTGTCTGGCCCTGGCACTGCGTGGGGGTGTGAAAACGACGATGCCTGTATAGCGCCTAATTCCTGGCAGATAGGCGTCGCCCTGGGGGTGGGTGGTAGAACCAATCCTCTGGTAGATGGTGATCCTATTCCTCTCGTCGTTTTACCCGATGTGGCCTGGTATGGCGAGAATGCGTATTTTGACAACGGTGAGTTTGGCTATCAGTGGCAGGTGCGCAGCAACGTTAGCACAGAGCTGTTTGTGCTGGCTAACCGTGAGCGAGCCTACTTTTCGTTCTGGCATCCGGCCAATATTGTCCTTTCAGTAAACACCAGCTCGGCGGATATTATATCGGGTCCATTGCAGCCCGGGGGGAGTGATGGCGAGTCCCCCGTCTCCCGGGAAACTATCTCCATCAACGATATAAGCTCCCGCAAATGGACTGCCGATGCCGGTGTCAGAATCAGTTGGAATCGCCCTGACAGCTTGCTTTCCGCCGCGGTGGCGGGCGACTTGCTGGGGGTACATCAGGGGTTCTACGCGCAATTGAAATACCGGTATCACTGGCAGTGGGATGACTGGCACTTTGCCGCCAACGCATCGCTAACCTACAAAAGCAGCAAGCTGATTGATTATTACTACGGCATTGATAGTCGGGATACCAGTAACAGCCGCCTCTGGTATGAGGCAGACCCTGCCTTGCAAACCAGCGTTGGTCTATTACTCAATAAGCCAATTAACAAGCGCTGGCGATGGGTGGCACGGGTACAGGTGACGAGCCTTGGCAGCGGCATGACCGACAGCCCGCTGGTGGCGAAAGACTCCGTTGCCAGTGGTTTCATTGGCCTCGGCTATCGGTTTTAAGGGGCTGCAGTGCGTTTATTCTGCTTACTCCTTCTTACTCTGAGCACAATACTGGCACCGGTGGAAGCAGAAGAAAATGAGTTTGCCGCCACGCCCAGCGAATGTATTGCGACAGAAAAAGGCGATTTGTGTGTGATGGCAGTAGCGCTTACCTACCCGTCCCTTCGGGCCGGTGAATACTGTTTAACGTTAAATGACGAATCCCTGGGATGCTGGCCTCACAGTACCATGCCAGGCACCGTTAAGATTACCTTAAAAGAGGAGTCTGAACTTCGCCTGGTCAGCGAAAGCCCTGTCTATCACGCGTCGGTGATATTAACACTACGTTATCGCAGCGCTTCCATGCTTAGGCGTCGCGTTAGAAACCCCTGGAGTTTATTCTGATGAAGTCGCTGATCCTGGTTGAAGACGATGAAAGACTGGCAGAATTAGTCGGTCAGTACCTCACTGCCAATGGCTTTAGCGTAGTTCGGTTTGCCGATGGCGAAGGGTTGACAGAGCGAGTTAAAACCCGGGCACCGGATGCCATTATTCTGGATGTGATGTTACCCGGCGACGATGGGTTTACGCTGTGCAACCGTTTGCGTCAGTTCTACACCGGCCCTTTATTATTCATGACCGCTAAGAGTGAGAGTTTCGATCAGGTGCTGGGTCTGGAGATTGGCGCCGATGATTACGTGGTAAAGCCCGTTGAACCGCGCGTGTTACTGGCACGGGTGAATGCCCTGATGCGGCGCGCAGCATCTGCCGAACCTGTAGCGAATAGCGGTAGTTTGGTGACGTTTGGCAAATTGAGTATTGATAAGCTGTCACGTCGGGTGAGTCTGGGGGGCGAGGATATCGCCTTAACCAGTCACGAGTTCGACCTGCTGTGTTTACTGGCTGACAATGCCTCGCAACTCGTCGAGCGGACCACCCTCTACAAAGCACTTATTGGCCGGGAATATGACGGTCTTGACCGGAGCGCCGACGTGCGCGTTTCCCGGTTACGGAAAAAGCTCAAAGACAACCCTCAAAACCCTTACCGCATTAAAACAATCTGGGGTAAGGGGTTCTTTTTTGTGGCCGATGCGTGGAGTGATGAATGACCCGGCTGTTCGTGAGTTTTTATTTGTTTATGGCCATTTCGCTGGTGTTAATCAGCAGCACGCTGGAACTTGTTTGGCCGGGTGAAGACTACAGTGAGTCAGCCGACATGGTGCTGGCAGAAGCCCTCCTACCACTGGCGCTGCGTGATAAAAGCCAGTTGCTGGCCAAGCTTGAACAAGCTGGCATTGACTATGAACTCAAAGAAAAAGCCGCTATTAACTGGTCTGAAGCAGAGAAAAACAATCTCGCCGCCGGACTACCGGTAACCCTCTACACAGAGACCGCCAGGTTTATCTACATGCCGGCAGGTGAAAACAGCGTTATTGTGCTCTCGCTGCCTTTTTCGGAAGTGTCGCGACCGTATCTGCTGATCTATCTTTCCGCATTTCTGTTGTTACTGGGCGTAATGCTGGCGATTTGGTTGTGGCCGCTGTGGCGCGATCTGGCTTACCTGACCCGCAAGGTGGATCACCTGGGGCAGGAAAGTGACAATGTGTCGATTGCGCTGAGAAAGCGTTCGGTTATCCAGCCTATCTCCAACAAGTTGAATATGCTGAGTGAACGGGTGCATGGTTTGCTTCGCGATCAGCGGGAACTCACTGGTGCGGTGGCGCATGAATTCAGAACCCCTATTGCCAGGTTAAAATTCGCTCTGGAGATGAAGCCGGAACCGGATAGTCAGACATGGCGGGGAATTCAGGCCGATCTGGACGAGCTTGAAGGGCTGGTTCAGGAGATGCTGGACTATACGCAGTACGATGCCATGACGCCGGAACTGAACATCGCCGATATTCCGGTAAAAACGTTGTGCGGTGAAGTGGTCGCGAGGTTAGCTACTACAACGGCCAAAACGCTACGGGTTAACGGTGATGACTTTACCGTGCGTGGCGACGGCCACTTCATAGAGCGGGCCGTTATCAATCTTCTCAACAATGCCCTGCGACACGCAAAGTCACAGGTCATTATTGACGTTTTCCAGGGCGATAATGCCATCAGTATTGCGGTACATGACGACGGTAATGGTGTGGAGCCGTCGCTGGCTTCGCGCATTTTTGAGCCTTTCTTCCGCCCTGATAACAGCCGCGTACGTTACGCGGGAGGAGCCGGATTAGGACTGGCTATTGTGAAGCGCATTCAGTGGTGGCATCAGGCCACAGCAACCGTGACAACCAGCAATCGGCTGGGGGGCGCCTGTTTTATCCTCTCTTATCCTCACTAAGCGCCGGTAGGTCACGGCACCAAACCATGATCTGCTTCACCTTTCCTTAAGGTTTGCTTAAGGTTTAGCTGCTATACTGCTAAGACCTTAAATTATCCCGTTATCAATAACATGCGAATACTTCTTGTTGAAGATGATCAACCACTGTCGGCCGCACTGAGCAAATCACTGCGGGATGCCAGTTATGTGGTGGACTGCGTGTACCGTGGCAAAGAGGCGTTAGCCATGCTGGCGGCAGAGCAAACGGATATTGTGATCCTTGACCTTGGCTTACCGGATATGGATGGCCTTGAGGTGCTGCGAAAAATTCGGCATAAGGTCAAAGACATGCCGGTGATCATTCTTACCGCACGGGATAAGATTACCGACAAAATACTGGGCCTTGATGCCGGCGCCGATGACTACCTGCCCAAGCCTTTTGACATGGACGAGCTGTTCGCTCGCTTACGAGTGCTCGAGCGCCGTCTGGGCACGGCAAGTAGCGCAATGGTGAAAATAAGCGAGGTTGCCTTAAATACGCAGACTCTGGAGCTCACCGTGGCCGGCGAGCCGGTTTCCTTACCCCGCCGTGAGCTTATGTTGTTAAAGGTGCTGATGGAAAATGGCGGCCGCATTCAGCCCAAGCAAAAACTGGAGTCTCGTTTGTACGAATGGGGTGACGAGGTTTCGAGCAATACCATTGAAGTACACATTCACCATCTGCGCAAAAAGTTGCCCGAGAACTTTATTAAAACCATTCGGGGGGTTGGCTACAGCATTCCCGTTAACGGAGCCTGACGATTGCATTCGATACGGCGCACCATCACCCTGGTACTTATCAGCTCACTGATTCTGGTTATTTTCAGTGCCGCGATCCATGGCTATCGGGCTGCGCTGTCGATGTCATCGCGGTTTATGGATCAGGAATTAACTACCCTGCTTTATTCGGTATCACTGAGTAATGGACAGCAGGTGGGAGGCTTAGGCAGTAGTGAGCTGGTGTATCAGATTTGGCGCGACGATGAGCTGATCACCGACTCGCCGAATCAGCCGGATGAGCCACTCACTATTGGTGCCGACGGTTTTTCTGAGCAAAACTTTGATGGCCGGCGCTGGCGGGTTTACAAACAAACCCTGATAGATGGCACTACGGTAATAGTAGGTCAGCCGTTGCAAAGCCGGGTAGGGTTAACCGATGCATTAACCGTATCGGTGATTATGCCGTTTATTTATGCCGTGCCTATTCTGGCCCTCATCGTGTTTATGTCGGTGAGTCTGGGGTTAAAACCACTCAAGCTGTTGTCGCTGAAGTTGTCTCACCGAAAAGGGAAAGATCTGTCGCCGGTCACCTTGCCTCAGGTACCTACCGAAATGCAGCCGGTGATGGATACCCTGAACACCATATTCCTGCGTCTCAATGAAGCCTTTGAGCGTGAACAGCAGTTTGCCTCGAATGCGGCTCATGAGCTGCGAACGCCCTTAAGTGTCATGAAAATCAACCTGCATAACCTGGCGAAAGCGCATCAGGATGATGCCGGGAAATTACAAGACATCCAGCAGGATACGGATCGCATGATCCACGTGGTGAATCAAATTTTACTGCTCAGTCGCACCAGTCCGGAAATGTTTCATTTACAGTTAAGTAAGGTAGATGCTTTTCTGGTGGCGCAAAATGTGATTGCCGATATCTACAGTAAAATTGAAACTAAACAACAGGATATCAGTCTTGAAGGCGATAGCGCCTGTATTATGAGTACTGAATTTACGCTCTATACCCTGCTGCAGAATCTGATTGCTAACGCCAGTGCCTATTCTCCTGCGGGAGCGGCTATTCAGGTGACGGTCAGCCGTGAGGGGGATCTGGTCTGCCTGATTGTGGAGGACTCCGGACCCGGTATTGCCATTGAAGAGCGGCCACAGGTGCTCAAACGTTTTTATCGCGATCAAAAGGATGAGAAATACAAATCAACGGGAAGTGGCCTGGGCCTGGCCATTGTCGGGCAGATTGTCACGTTACATCATGGCTCGATTATCCTTGGCGAGTCTTCTCTGGGGGGGCTGAAGGTAACGGTCAGTCTGCCTTTTGAGGTAACCGAGTCGTGAGGTTGATTAAGCGAACGGTAACCTTGGCACTGTTAACTATGGTGCCACTGCAAGTATTGGCTGCATTGCCGGAGGTTGTAATTGAAATTCGCGACCATCTGTTTATTCCCCAAACGGTGCAGATCCCGCCAAACAAAAAAGTCCGTCTGGTGTTTATCAATCACGATCCCTCGCCGGAGGAAATAGACAGCTTCGATCTCAACCGTGAAAAGGTGATCTTCGGCAATGGCAAGGGCTCCATATTTGTCGGGCCATTACCAAACGGGCGCTATAAGTTCTTTGGTGAGCTGCATCCGAACTCAGCCGTGGGTTATGTCATTGTTACCGATAAGGAGGCGACGGGTGCTGATTAATACCGTGATCCTGTTTATCCGGGACACGCTGCCGGTGTTTTTGTTGTTTAGCTTTTTGCTGGCTCAGCAGGGCAGCAACGTCCGCTATTTACTGGGTGGCACGCTGGTCGGCTTTTTGTTGGCAGTGGGATTGTATTTCAATTTGTCGGTCGTGTCGGAATGGTTTGAGGGCGGTGGTCTGGAGCTCATCAAAACCCTGGTGCTGGTGGTCATGTTAGCCGGTCTGGGGGAATTTATCCGCCGCCAGTATCAGGGCGAGTCTGACGCCACCCTGGGCTTGAGTGCTTTGTTGATGGTCGGAATCACCTTCATCAACGTGATCCATTTTATGATTTATCTGCTGGCCTACTGGTCGGCATCGGAAGCCGGAACCTCGCTGATTCTGGGCAATGTGATTGGGCTGGGAATTAGTCTGAGTGTGGGCGTTCTGCTTTATGTGGCGGTGGCCGCCATGCGAATTTGGATAATCAAGCTGGCGGTTCTGACGGTTTTCTTTGCCGGCCAGATTGCGGGTATTGCGATGTTGCTTGAACAAATTAACCTGCTGCCAAACCAAAGCCGCTTATGGGATACCTCAGCCTGGGTGGCCGACGACAGCGAGTACGGTCATTTTTTAAATGTATTAATCGGGTACGAAGCAACGCCTACCGGTGCTTACATGCTTATTTACGTGGCATCGGTGTTGTTCCCTGTTGCGTATTGTTACCTGCGTTCGTTACTGGTTGGCAAGCGCCAGCTAACCGGGGAGTTGAGATGAGATTATATCTGGCTATTGCCCTTTTACTGGTTCTGCCAGGCAAAGTATGGGCCGACAATTTTACCGTAGACAGGGTATACCACCCTTATGTTTTACCTTTCGAGCGGGAAGTGGAATGGCGCCTGACCTCAAGGCAGAGTGAGGAGGACGGCAATATCCTGATGCAGCGGATTTCCTTTGGCCATGCTTTATCGGAGTACACCATATTAGAAGCCTATATTGTTGGCGCCCGTGACGACACCGGTAATTTCGGGGTAGCCGGCTATGAGCTGGAATTGCGTTCGATGCTTACCGAACAGGGGCAATACTGGGCCGACTGGGGGCTGTTGTTTGAGCTGGAAAAGCAAAATGCCAGCAACGACTGGGAGCTTAAAGGCGGCGTACTAACAGAAAAGGAGCTGGGGCGATTCAGCTTAACTACCAACGTATTATTGGTGTATGAATGGGGCGATACCATCGAGTCTGAATTTGAAAGCGAATTTAAACTGAAATTTCGCTATCGCTGGATCCCCGAAATTCAACCTGCCGTTGAGTTCTATGCGGCCGAGGATTTTATTGGCGTAGGCCCGGCGTTTATGGGGATCAAGCGCTTCGATAAACAAAAGCAGCTCAAATGGGAGCTGGCCTTTATAGCCGGACTCAATGGGGATAGTAAAGACCATACCCTGCGTATGGCCATGGAATATGAGTTCTAATCGGCCTCTACATCTTTAATGTATTTTGCCGGGACGCCGCCAGCGATAGTATTGGATTGCACATCTTTGGTGACCACCGCGCCCGCCGCGATAATCGCGCCATCACCAATGGTTACGCCTGCCAGAATGGTGGCATTGGCGCCAATCCAGACATTTTCACCGACCGTGATTTTACCCGGAAGCAGGTTGCCACGGGCTTGCGGATCCTGTTCGTGATTCAGTGATGCAAACACCACGTTATGGCCCACTAGTGTGCCGGAACCAATGTCAATGCCGCCCTGATCCTGAAACTTACAGCCTGAGTTAATAAAAATATTCTCGGCAAAGTGCAGGTTCTTGCCACAGTCGGTAAAGACCGGCGGAAACACGGTAACGGTGGGGCTGACTTTCTGGCCGGTAAGCTCGCACAACAAGGCGGTCATTTCCTCTGGTGTGTTGTATTGATTATTGATTCTGGCGGTTACCTTAAATGCATCCTGACTTAGTTTATGCATGTACATGTGTGCTTCGGAGCCAGCCAAAATTTTCTCACCGCTGTTCAGGGTGGCTAAAAACGTCGCTAAATTCATGATTTTCCAATTATCAAAGTCTGTCATTCTGGCGCTATAAATACCTAAATACGCGTTAATATGCAATGCATCGCAAGGATAGGGCAACACACAACACTCCGGGGTTAGCGTAGGGCGAGCCCTTGGGTTATACTCCGGAGTGTTGTATTTTGCAGCGCATCGCTGCGTTGGCAGGACGGAAAGAAAAGTTGGGCACAGTGCGGTTAATTTCATATTGCATACTCTTACTCCTCTGCAGTGTATTTTCTGTGAGTCGCGCCATGGCAGCGCCCTCAGCGCAAGACATCACCTTTGCCATCAATTCTCCGGGTTCGCCGCCTTATCTCTATTTTGATTCTCAAAGCCAGTCCTATCAGGGCGTGGTAGTGGACTTCTTTAATAGCATTGCTGATGAAGCCAACCTGCAGGTGACTTACCTTGACTCCAGCCGCGCCCGCAATGAGCTACTATTGCGCCAGGGTAAAGCTGATATGTTTCTTTCTGGTGAAGAGTGGTTAGATGACCCCCGTGGATTTATATTCAGTGATCCCCTTATTCAGCATGACAGCTACCTTTATGCTACCACCGCATTTGAGGGGCCATTTGAGCCTATGGAGCGCGCAGGCGAATCGGTGTGTACCCGTTTCGGGTTTAAATACCCGGTGCTACAAACTGCTTTTGACCACCAGGACCAGCCGCTGATTCGGGTAAACTCGGCCAGTCAGACACTGATGGCACTGATGCTGACCAAAGGCCGGTGTGATTATGCGATTATGAGCGAACAAAACGCATTGTCGGTGCTCAATAAACAACAGTTCTGCGACAACGAGTTTTATCAATCGCCAAATATTATCAGCAGCATAGATCTGGTGTTGGTTCTCCGTCCCGGCAGGCAAGCCATGCTGCCAGCCATCAATCAATATATGGCCACGTTTATAAATAGCGGCCAACTCTCCCGCTCCATGAAGCGCCACTCTGGCGAGCATAAATTTCCCAAACAGGTTTGTGACTGACAGTTTTTTAGAGAAGTCGGCCTGTTAAGGAGGTCCCGGTCTTTACGTTGTAAAACCGGGATGCCCAAAAATCTTTAGTTTTTTGGGCCCTTAAGTTTGCCTTAATGTTGACACTTCATACTTACGCTCAACAGTCACCAATGAGACGAAGTTATGTTGAGTACCATCCAACCTGTTTCAGAACAATTATCCGGCTTGCGCGTTCCGCGTAAAAGCTTGACTGTAGTGCCTGCTGGCAGCCATTCGGCAATCCATTTAGCGAATCAGCAGAGCGCAAAGAGAAAAACCATTGAAAACCATATCGCTAAAGGCTTTAACCAGGCCTATCAGGCGGACATTACCGAATTTATGCCCCTGTTGGTGGCTCTCGGACGCGACAAAATAGAAGCGGCTCTTGGGCTGCGAACCGGCAATCAAAAGCTGTTTGTTGAGACCTATTTCGAGCATTCGCTGGAGCAGGCTTTGGCTGAAACGGGTATCCATTGCCCTCGTCATCGCCTGGCCGAAATCGGCAATCTTTATAGCCGCTCTTCCCGCTATACCATGCCGCTATTGTTACTAACTGCCATGGGGCTGTTTCAACAGCATATCTCAGTGCTGGTGTTTACCGCGACTACCAGGCTTCAACGAATGATGGAGCATGGCGGTCTGACCCTGCATTACCTTACTGAGGCCGATGAAAGCCGGTTAGGTGAGCCAAAGCAAAATTGGGGGACTTATTATCAAACTGCCCCCAAAGTGGTGGCTGCCAAAGTGGCCGATATTATTCAGTTAACCCTGGATAACCCCAAACTTCGCGCCGGCTACGAACAATTTGCGCCGTTGGCCCCTGCATTTTCTGCTGAATTGGGAGCACAATTATGATCCTGCATAACTGGCAGCAGTGGCCGAATCATACTGCTCTGGAATCGCAATGTGGCAGCCTTACCTACGCGCAGTTGAATGACCGGGTTTGCGAAGTGGCAGACTGGCTGACTCAGCTAGCCGCCGAGCGAATAGCCCTGCTGGCGGATAACAGTGCTGAGTGGATCATTTGCGACCTGGCCTGTCAGCGTGCTGACAAATTATTGGTACCGGTGCCGCCTTATTTCTCGGCATCTCAGCGGCAACATCTGCTCGCCGAAGCCGGTATCGAATTCATTATCACCGACCAGCCGGCCCTGTTTGACGATGGGCAGGTCACCACTTCGCCCTTTACTGTGCTGCGGGCTATGGTGCGCGAAAACTCATCTACGCCGCAAATTCCGGCGGGTACCGGTAAAGTTACGTTTACCTCTGGATCTACGGGTAACCCCAAGGGCGTTTGCCTGAGCAATGCTTCGCAAGCCAAGGTGGCGGCGAGTATCGACAGCGCGCTGAATAGGTTACATGTGCGTCATCAGTGTTTACTGCCGCTGGCTACCTTGCTGGAAAATATTGCCGGTGTATATGCGCCGTTAACCTGTGGCGGTACGGTAGTGGTTTGTGGTAGTGACGAGCTGGGCTTTTCCGGCGCGCGTTTAAGCGACCCGGCGGCCATGTTAAGCGCTATCAGTAAAGCACAGCCTGAATCGTTGATTCTGGTCCCCGAGTTGTTAGCTATGCTGGTTTCTGCCTGCAATAACGGCTGGCAGCCGCCCGAGTCCTTAGCGTTTATAGCGGTGGGCGGCGCACATGTGCCCGCTGCCGTGATGGTCAGTGCTCGTCGAGCCGGTCTGCCGGTTTATCAGGGCTACGGCCTGTCTGAATGTGTTTCGGTGAATACCCTTAATCTGCCCGGTGCAGACCATCCTGATAGCGTAGGGCGTTCGCTGGGTCACAACCAGTTAACGATAATCAATGGTGAGCTGGTGGCCAGTGGCACGATTTTCCTTGGTTACCTGAATCAGCCGCAATCGTTTTACCCCACGGCCGTTAACACCGGTGATTTAGTTAGCGAGCAAGACGGCTATTACTACGTGGCCGGCCGTAAGAAAAACCTCATCATCACCTCATTAGGGCGCAATATTTCGCCCGAGTGGGTCGAAAGCCTGTTACTGGCCGGTGGCTTATTCAGTCAGGTGCTGGTGGTGGGTGAAGCGCGCCCGCATTGCGCCGCACTGTTGGTGCCGCGTCACAATGCGGTATCGGCTGAGATGATAGATCACTACATGAGGGCGGTGAATCAAAAACTGCCCGACTATGCCCGCTTACAGGTGTGGCACACCCTGCCTGACATTGCTGCCGATGCCGGCTTATTTACCGCCAATGGCAAATTAAAACGGCACCAAGCCGTTACGCATTTTCAGCCCCTTATTGAAACGATATACGCGCCAGATGCTGTATCAGGCGAGGAGTTATTAGCATGAACTTATATACCCGATTAGAACAGGAAACCCAGGCAGAAAGAGCTTACTTAACCAGTTCGCCAATTATTCAGCAGGTGTTTAAAGGCGATATTTCCCTTAATGACTACACCGCGTTTCTGCGTGAAGCCTATCACCACGTAAAGCATACGGTGCCGCTGCTAATGGCCACCGGTGCCGCCTTGCCAGAAAGCAAAGAATGGCTGCGTGAAGCGGTCGGTGAGTACATCGAGGAAGAAATGGGTCATCAGGAATGGATCCTCAATGACCTGGCTACCTGTGGTGAAGATAAAGAAGCTGTGCGCCAGAGTCAGCCTTCAGCCGCGACTGAATTAATGGTGGCTTACGCTTATGATGCGGTGCGCCGCAAGAACCCGCTGTGTTTCTTTGGTATGGTGTTTGTGCTGGAAGGCACCAGTATCGCGCTGGCCGATAATGCTGCTGCGATGATCAGGAAGACCCTGGATTTACCCGGCGGCGCTTTCAGCTACCTGCGCTCCCATGGCTCGCTGGATCAGGAGCACATTGTGTTCTTCCGAGATCTGATGAGCAAAATCGACGATAAAGCCGAGCAGGATGTGATTATTCATTCAGCAAAGATGTTCTTCCAGCTGTATGCCAATATTTTCCGCACGCTGGCAAGTAAGGCCACCCTGGGGGAGGCAGCCTGATGGCTATTGAATGGCAACATCAGGTTTGTCTGATTACGGGCGCTTCCGGCGGCATTGGTGAGGCCATCGCCCGAAAACTGGCGGGCCTTGGTGCCTCGCTTATTCTAACCGGTCGCAACGCCGATAAACTCAGTGCACTGCTTGAATCTTTGCCCGGGCGACACACCTTAGCCTGTGCCGATATTACGACTCAGGAAGGTCTGGATAAAGTGGTGACGCTGTGTCACGAGCATCAGCCCACCATGCTGATCAACAGCGCCGGTGTGAATGAAATTGGCGATTTCAGTGCCATTCCAATGGCCCGCATTGAAGCGCTGTTGGCCACCAACTTAACGGCCCCCATTGCACTCACGCAACGTTTGCTGCCTCTTTTACAGCGCGCTGGCAAAGGCTACGTGGTAAACGTGGGTTCTACCTTCGGCAGTATTGGGTTTCCGTGCCATGCCGCCTACTGCGCCTCTAAATTCGGCTTACGTGGATTTACCGAGTCGCTTATTCGTGAATATGCGCACAGCCCGGTGAACTTCTATTACCTGGCGCCCCGCGCTACCCAAACGTCGATTAACTCCGATGCCGTGGTGTCGATGAACCGGGCCCTGGGCAACCAGATGGATCCACCTGAACGGGTAGCTGATGCATTGGTTGCGCAGTTGGAAGGCAATAAATCACGCTGGTTTATTGGTTTTCCGGAAAAAGTGTTCGCCCGCATCAACGGTGTGTTACCGGGCATCGTAGACCGCGCTTTAATTAAAAAATTACCTGTTATTCAACGCTTTTTGACATCCGTCACCAAGGAGAAACTGTTATGAAAACGGTTCGCTATTTGTTAACAATACTGGTTGCTGTGTGCCTGCCACTCAGCGCTGCCGAGAGTACACCGGGACTGGCTGATATTCAGTCTGCCTGGGCAAAAATTAATTATGCTGATATCGACAGCGATAAGAAGGCCGATGAATTCAAATCGCTGATCAAACAGGCTGAAGCGCTGGTGGCACAGCAGCCGAAACAGCCCGAATACTTAATCTGGCTGGGGATAGTTCAGTCCAGCACCGCCGGTGCTGAAGGCGGTATTGGCGCGCTGAAATATGCCAAGTCTGCTAAGAAAAGCTTTGAGGATGCGTTGTCTATCGACTCCCACGCCCTGCAAGGCTCAGCAATGACCAGTCTGGGTGTGTTGTACCATAAAGTGCCAGGCTGGCCGATTGGCTTTGGTAGCGATAAAAAAGCCGAGCAGCTGTTAAAGAGTGCGCTACAGGTGAATCCTGAGGGCATTGACAGCAACTACTTTTATGCCGAATACCTCTATGACGATGGTGAATACCAACAGGCGCTGGCTTATCTCGACAAAGCTTTACAAGCTGCTCCACGTCCTGCAAGACCGCTGGCCGATGAAGGTCGCCATAAAGAGATAGCAGCCCTGCGCGCTAAAGTAGAGAAAAAGATTAACTAACCGTATGGCTGGTTTATTCATGCCGTGCTAGTGGTATGGTAACACTTCGTGAAGGCCGGATTGTCTTGCTGACAGTCCGGCTTTTTGTCTTTTTAAGGGAGGAACTGCTTCGTGCCTGCCAGGTTGCCCCACTGGGTCGAAGTCGGTGCTTTACTACTCGCCCTGGTGGCGGGTTATGTAAATGCCATTGGGTTGCTGAGTTTTGAACATCAGTCGGTTTCACATTTATCCGGCACGGCTACGCTGCTAGGCGCAGGCCTGCTTGATCGGGGTTGGTTGAGCGCCGCGCATTTACTGGGCGTATTAATCTCGTTCTTATTTGGTGCCGCACTTGCCGGGTTACTGCTGAACGCCTCTACCTTAAAACTGGGACGGCACTATGACACGGCATTGGTTATTGAAGCGGCTTTATTGATAGCCGCACAGCTATTACTCAACGAAGGGCTGTTTTACGCGCATTTCCTTGCCTCTGCCGCCTGCGGTTTACAAAATGCCCTGGCCACCCGCTACAGCGGAGCGGTAGTACGAACCACTCATCTTACCGGTATCTTTACCGATTTGGGCATCATGCTGGGGGCAAAATTACGCGGAGAGCCCATCGATGCCCGCAAGCTACAGTTGTTTTTGGTGATCATCTTAGGCTTTATTGCCGGAGGTACGGGAGGGGCGCTGGGATTCAGCCGCTATCAGCAACTGGCTTTGGTCTTGCCCGCGGCGGCGTGTTTAATCCTGGCGCTGGCTTATCACCGTTTGGTGCAGCGTCAACGCTGAAGACCGGTTTGTGCAATGGCCGATTGCTCGAGCTTTCGTAACACCAGTGCGGCCAACAGAATGCCTACCGCATCTGCGCTTAAGTCGGTAAAGTCGAAGGTACGGGAGGGAATAAACGCCTGGCTGATTTCTTCGCCAATCACAAACAGCGTAACCGCGATGGCGCCAAAATACAGCTTGGTGTTATACGCCTTCCAACCGGCAAACCTGGACGCCAGCACGGCTAAAAAGGTCAGTGTGCCGAACAGGCCAGCATGGCCCACTTTATCGCCATAAGGAATAGCGGCGACAAAGTCGAAAAAGACACTGCTTTGCCCGGCATTGGCCATATAAATTACCCACGCAATGAATGCTAAAAAAGCGATCGCCAGGACCCGCGTAATGTTAGTCATTGGTGGTATACCAAACACTGATAGTCATAAGAAGTCCCGGCGTGTAGGCGAGGGTTTTAGTCATCATTCTGACCTCCATGTGCTGCCCTTAAAAATAGCCAATACAGTGTGACTATAATCCACCGGATGCGTCAATAAAGCTACCGGTTACAAAGGACGATTTGTCCGTTGCCAGCCAGACAATGGCTTCAGCAACCTCTTGTACGGTGCCCGGCCGCTGCAGAGGGATCTTCGCTTGCAAGCGTTTGACTCTGTCCGGCTCGCCTCCTGAGGCATGCATCTCAGTATCTATCAGGGCGGGTCGCACCGCATTCACCCGAATTCCTTCGCTGGCCAGTTCCAGTGCGGCGCCCCGGGTAAAGGTATCCATGGCGCCCTTTGAGGCAGCGTAATCTGTGTATTCATTCGGCGCTCCGGATTTGGCCGCCGTAGAGGAAACATTCACAATGGTGCCCCCCATACCGCCCTCTTTTGTCGACATTCTTGTTGCTGCTGCCTTGGTACACAAGAAGCAGGACAACACATTCACATTGAGGATATGACGAAACCGCTCAGCCGAAATGTCTCGCAGGCCGGTTTGTTGCGCCAGGATGCCTGCATTATTAACCAGCACGCCAAGAGGACCAAGGGCGTCAGCTTGTGCAAACAATGCCTCAACCTGGTCTTCCTCCGTCACATCGGCCTTAATAGCGATACATGGCACTCCCATCGCGCAGATGTCTTGCTTTAATGCCTCAGCCGGCCCGGCAGAATGCTGATAATTAAGGACTATTGCATAACCTTGCGTGGCCATAAGCCTGGCCGTAGCAGCGCCAATTCCTCTGCTGCTGCCGGTGATAATTGCGACCTGATTTGACATAGGATGTGCCCTTTTGTTTTCACGATGGTTAAGGCTTTTGCCGGTAAAGTGACCAGCGTTTACCCCTTTCTTTTGAGTCAGTACAACATAATTCAATTTCCCTTTATTGTCGACATTACTTGTGGTTATAAGCCTTAATAATGTGTGTTTTTCGCTTCAAACGTTAATATTGTCGACAATTATGATGGTGAGGAATGAAATGTTGGACTTATATAATCTATTTGGAACCCTTAATACGCTGTTCATTATGGTGAGCGTGCTGGGTGTATATTCGCAACTTAAAACAATCTGGCGCCGTAAGGAAGCGGTTGGTGACATTGCCCGCCCGACTTCGCTGTTATCACTCAATCAGTTTACGGTGAGTTTTTTGGCTTACCTGTCGTTCTTTATTTATGGCTATTCCATTGAGCCATTCAATCACTACATTGTATGGCCCCGGCTTATTGCAGCCTTGCTGGTGGGCGGTATTTTGTTTGAAATCTGGCTGGACCGCAAATCCCGGGCTGCCCTGACAAGTGTTGTGCTGACAGGGGGTAGCTTATTACTGGCGATTACCGGGTTGTTTATGGGCGAGACCATCGCCGATCAGGGGAAGCACATTTCTACCCTGCTTATTCTTATGGTATCGGTGTTTATTGGCCAGGGGTATTATCATCAAATCCGCCTGATTGTGAACTCAGGACAAACCGGCGCTGTGGATCTTAAAATGAGTCAGTTTATTTTGCTTATGGATATTTCCACTATTGCCTTTGCCCTAAGTATGGGGATAAGGGAGGGCTGGCCACTGCTTACTCTGGCGATAACCAGTGCGGTAACGAAAGTGATAATTATGTATTTATTCCGTTGGGTGAAGGTTAGCAGTGTGGCGGCCCGGCGTCGGCAACACTCTACGCCAGCCTGAGTGGATGAAGGTACCCCCGCCAGCGCGGCATGTATTGACGCTAACGGGAGTCTTAGGTACCAGAACTTATTTGGCTTTGGATACTTTGATTCTTTCAATATCCTGCCGGTTTGCTGCACTTTCATCGTCGTCGGTAGCCAGTTTGAAGTCCAGTTGCACTAAAATGCCGGTTTGTCTTTGTGCCTTACCGCTTTGAACCCGAGGTTTATACTGCCATTGTTCCATTGCTTTCACTGCACTGGTATCAAATACGCCAGCGGGTGACGACTTAACCACTTTAATGTTATCGGTAGCGCCGGTTTCAGTGATATCAAACTGGAGGGTGACAAAACCTTCCTGATTTGCCTGCGCTGCACTAACCGGATAAACCGGCGAGACGCGTTTAACCGGGGTAGCCAGATTGACCTTGTCGGCCTGTATATCACTGGTTGGCAGGTTTGCCAATGCCGTATGGGTGGTCAGAATGGCGGCGACAGCCAGGGCCGCAACCCCTGCAAATTTACTGGCCGAATTTGGCTTATTGATCAGATTGAGTCGTTTTAACATGGTGCTTTTTTCTCCGAAGGTAGGATAGGTTGTAAGGTACGAGGAGTTTTGTTCAGCGCAGGCCACCAGGGCTTTGGCATAGAGTAATTTTTCCTGTGGGCTTTTCTGGCTTAACACCTGGTTATCGCACGCCAGCTCCTGATTGATCCTGAATGAGCGCAGCGCCAGCCAGACCAGCGGGTTAAACCAAAATACCGTTACGATTGTCAGGGCTAAGGCATTCCACAAGTGATCGCCGTGCCGAAGGTGTGTGTTTTCGTGTTCGAGTACCAACTGCTGCTGCACGGGGCAAAACAGTTGGGTAAAGCTTGCCGGGAGTAATATTCTGGGAGCAAGCACACCAAACAGCATGGGCGTGGTTGCTCGCCGGGCAAACCAGGTATTTTTGCTGTCGGTCAGGGGTTTCTCAACAGAACGAGCGAGCTGTGAATACTGGGATAACAAGTAGACTGTGATGGTCGATACGCCAAGCGCCCATAGCCCCAGCCATATGACGTTTTGCGGGACAGTCACCGATAATGAGCCGCTCACCACGTAGCGGGTAAAGCTATTGGCAGGTAATGAAATGGCAGGGATGGGCAGATTAGTGATTAACAGCACAGCCGGTACCATCCACCACAGCTTGTACATCAGCCGGATGCCAATTTTTGCAGTAAAAAAGTGCTCCATGACCATCAGAGTGAGCAGCACTAAACATAACGGGCCTTGTTGCTGAAGGAGCCATTCAGTCATTGTTTTGCTCCCATTGTTTAATCAGTGCTTTCAGCTCATCCACATCCTGTTGAGACAGGGAGTTCTGGTTAGCGAAGCCGGCCACAAGAGGCGCTACCTTGCCTTTAAATAATCGGCTCACAAAGCTGGTGGCTTCTTTTTTGGTGTAGTCTTCCCTGGCAATCAGTGGGCGATAAAGGTACTGACGCTGGGCTTTGTCGAAATCCAGCACGCCCTTTTTCACCAGGCGACTGAGCAAGGTTTTTACGGTTTTATCGTGCCAGGGCTTTTTGCGGTTTAAGCGCTCAACAATATCGCTGGATGTGGCGGGATAGTCATCCCACAGCACATCGAGCACTTCAAATTCGGCGTTAGAGATATCCGCTTTGGGATTGTCTTTACTCATCGATCACCTCCTTTCAAATCCAATGTTATGATTACATTTGTAGTCGATCTGTTTTTAAGATTACATGTGTAATCGGTTCTGGCAAGCGATTTTTTGAAAAAGATAACATTGCGGTAACGCAGAGTGGGCAGAAAAGTAGTTTGCAGGCTATTCCTGATAGCGTTTTACGATACAGGAATAGCCGGTTTTCTTCTGAGTGGGGTGTGCGGTTATAGGCTTAGTTGCGAAAGGCAGTCAATCACCTTGTCTTCAGTGGCCTTGAAGCGCTCTTCATAAGGAGGCAGTGCGTCATCACCCTTTGCCTCCTCATTCATGATTTTATGACGAATATACTCATAGCGTTGCTGCAACACGGCTTCCTGAGTGGTGTAATTCACCCCGTCGATTTCAAAGCCCCGGGCATAAACCTGTTTAGCGCAGACCTGCTGATCTTTTTGTGACATCAGTAATGTCGATGAAACGCTTTTCGTCCAGCCGTCTATGGCCTGGTAGATATAGTCTTTTATCGAAGTTTTGAATGCTTCGTCATTGTCTGCAAAGGGTTCAAGCCAGGCAAATTCACTTGCCTGATCGCGCTCGAAAACACGGGCTTTAGCCAGCACCTTTTGCGATACCAAATCTATCAGCTCAAATTTAATCAGTACAAAGGCACCCACGTTATCACTTGCCACGTGTTTTCTTAAACCGAAACCATTTACGCTCACCGGAGTTTGGTCGAACTGGATACTGTCTCTTGACGCCACCACCACATATCGCAATCCCATTTGGGATGCCTGACTGGCAAATAATGAGATGAACTTTTTGTTATCTAACGAGGCAATGAGCTCCTCGTTTTTATAAGCCGCTCTGAACGTTTCGAAATCTGCATCAACCGGCAGCACTTTCACTCGCGGGTTCACCCTGCTGAGCGCTTCGGTCATGGTTGTTGTAATATAGTTATCAATGCCGAGACCAGGAAATGGATACAAGTTATTTTCGTTGTTAAAGATGGTTACCCCTACATAGCTGTAGGCAATCTGATCATCGATAAGCGATACAACACCCACTTTATCGATAGCCGCTAATTGCTCTTCTGTAATCCTATCCCCAAAGGTTTCGCAGCCAGTTAAAACGACAATCAACACTGCACTCACTAACCATTTCATGTTTCATCAATCTCCCAAAAAAACCGGCTTTAGCCATACACCCGAATCGTTAAATCGGGCTATTCCAATACGGGCACTTCCATTTAAAACGGCTGTAACTGTGAGAATCAGCGCGCCGGATAAAGTACTTGTAGCGAGTATATTACGAATAAAGAATAGGCTCTAACTATTTGTTAAGAGGCGCTTTTACACAATCAATGCAACTCAAAAAACTGCATACGTAAAACGGTAAAGTTGCTAGAGTGGAAGAAAAATGACAAGGATAGCTATGAAATATTTAAGAAACCTGATGACGGTTGCGGTTTGTCTCATTGCATCGTTCGCCAGCCAGGCACAGGAGTACGATGTAGTCACCCTCGATTCGGAGGTACTGAACGAGCAAAGGCAATATCAGGTTTTGTTGCCAGAGAATTATTCTGCAACGTCACAACACTATCCGGTGATTTATCGGCTCGATGGTGCGGGAAACATCCCGCTGATGAAAGAGGTTCTGGGCCGGTTGCGTGAAGGCAATGCAGCACCTGATGTCATCATCGTAGCCATTGAAAACACCGACAGGCTTCGTGATATGTATCCCACTGTTAATCAGGACCGAAATGGCCCGGTTGGAGTGGGCGGCGGCGCTGAGAAATTTCTGGCGTTCATCGAACAGGAACTTATTCCCGATGTGGAAAAACGCTACCGTGCGCACTCAACCCGAATTATAGCCGGCGCCTCAGCAGGCGGAGTTTTCAGTTTGTATGCCATGCAGCAAAGCCCGGGTCTTTTTGATGCGCACATCGCTTACAGCCCGGCGGTTTGGTGGAATGCGGGAGCCATGGTGGAGCGAACTAAACAATGGCTTTCAACGCAACCGGCAACTCCCACCTATGTGTATATGAATATGGGTAACGAAGGACTGCCCATGCGCCCTTACTATGATGAACTGCTCACTGCCTTTGCGACGCACAATAACCGCCATATAAAGTTAGTGGTGGAGCAACACCCGGGAGTTTCACATGGTTTAACCTCTGCGGCGGGTATTTTTAATGCCTATCAGTCATTTTTTCTGAGCAAAGAGTTTGCGCGTGAAAATGTCACCTCCGATATGCAGGTAATCGATGGTTATTATCGGCAGTTAGGCGAGCAGTGGGGCATAGAGCCTACCCCACCGGAGGCCACTGTTCGCCAGTTGGGCTATTATTTTGACTGGCAGCAACAGCCCGAACTGGCGATGACATTATATAAGCATAATATGTCTCACCACCCGCAAAACCCCGATGCTATTTCTGGTGTCGTTTATGGTTATGAAGGGCAAGGTAATCTCGACCAGGCACTTAATTTTGCTAAAAAGGCACTGGCGGTCGCTGTTAAGGAGCATCCTTACTACGATTATTTTGTAGATAACGTCGCCCGCTTAGAGAACAAAATTAAAGAAACGGAGAAAGGGGAATAATCCACTTTCTAAAGAAAATCTTATGAATGCAGCAACTGAATAAGTAGGAATAAGTAGGACAGTCACTTTTTGGAATAAGTAGGACAGTCACTTTTTGGAATAAGTAGGACAGTCACTTTTTTGAAAACGTTGTTTGAACTTACTGCCTCGCACTTGCGGGGCTTTATTTTGGGTAAAATCGTGCGATCTGCACAGTTCTTGCTTCTGACACAAAAATCGTTGTGTTTTGAGTATTAGTCGCTATACTGCTAACAACTGTATGGAATAACAGGCTGTTTATGCGTCCACTAACCCCACGACAACAAGAAGTACTCGATCTGATCAAATCCACGATGTTGGATACTGGTATGCCGCCCACGCGTGCAGAGATTGCCCGTCAGTTAGGCTTTCGCTCTGCTAATGCCGCAGAAGAGCATTTAAAAGCGTTGGCGAAAAAGGGCGTGATTGAAATTCTGCCGGGCACCTCGCGGGGTATCAAATTGAATATTCCGTTGGACGACGAAGCCGAAGAGGAAGGTTTGCCGCTAATTGGACGGGTAGCGGCTGGCGAGCCGATTCTGGCTCAGGAACATGTGGAAATGCACTATAAAGTGGATCCGGCGTTATTCCATCCCAAAGCCGATTTCCTGCTGCGTGTAAACGGTATGAGTATGAAAGACATAGGCATACTGGACGGCGACTTATTAGCAGTGCACCGCACCAGCGATGTTCACAATGGGCAGGTAGTGGTGGCCCGCGTAGATGAAGACGTTACCGTAAAGCGTTTGGAAAAGCGCGGCCGTGAAGTACTGCTGCATGCAGAAAATGAAGAATTCTCACCCATTAAAGTCGATTTGGCTAATCAGCCGTTTAATATCGAAGGTATCGCTGTAGGCGTTATCCGTAATGCCGACTGGATGTAAGCACGTCCGGCATTATTTTTTAAATCTATGAATTTGAAAACCGGCATTCGCCGGTTTTCTCGCTTTGAAGGTTTTATTTCCTTTAAGCAACGCTTTCCCGTTGCTTTTGACCTGCTCAGGTCTGGTTATTAAGTTAGTAAAAGCTTACTAACAAACTGCATCAAATCCCCTCCCTACGAACAAAAAATAACCATTTATCCGAATTTTAGGCAAAAAGAACTGGACGCCATTGGCACAATGAGTAATTCTTATACAGTGCTTAACAATAAAATAACAAAGTAAGTACAAAATATTAAAAAGGCAGTTCAAATAACAACCAAAACAGACCAGTTTGGCTTTTTCGCATTGGGGCGTTTCGCGAGTAGCTACCGGTCTAACGGAGGTGTCGAGTGAAACAACTCGGGATATGTGTACTGAAAGCCTGGACAACACTCGTTCTATTGGTGGCTGGCGCAACAGCGTCTGCAGCAGGGAGTAGCGAAGTGTCGGCACTGAATCTGCGTCGTGGCGCGACAGAGATCAGTGGGCAGGTTTACGATCTGCACATGCTGATGTTCTCCATTTGTGTGGGAATAGCAGTAGTAGTGTTTGGGATCATGTTTGTTTCTATGTATTTGCATCGCAAATCACGGGGGGCAAAACCCGCTAATTTTCATGAGAGTGTGAAAGTCGAAATAGCCTGGACCGTAATACCCTTCTTAATTCTTATCTTTATGGCGGTACCCGCCGCCAAAACTCTGCTTGCAATGGAAGACACTACAGAACCGGATATGACCGTTCTGGTAACGGGGTCGCAGTGGAAATGGCATTACAAGTATATGGATCGCGACGTTGAGTTTTATTCACTGCTGGCTACCCAGCGGGAGCAAATCAATAATCGGTATACCAAAGGCGAGAACTATCTGTTGGAAGTCGACCGTCCGCTAGTGATCCCCACCGGCCAGAAAGTGCGCTTTCTGATCACTTCAGACGATGTGATCCATTCCTGGTGGGTGCCGGACTTTGCGGTGAAAAAAGATGCTAATCCGGGCTTTATCAATGAGGCGTGGGCCCGTGTGGATGAGCCGGGTATCTATCGTGGTCAGTGCGCCGAGTTGTGCGGAAAAGATCATGGCTTTATGCCGGTGGTGGTGATTGCTAAAGAGCCAGCCGCCTATGAGGCCTGGGTGAATGAGCAGGAATCTATCCGTCAGCAAGCCCGAGAAGAAGAGCAACGGTTACTGGCTATGAACATGTCAATGGATGAACTGATGACCGAAGGTGAGCGGGTTTATAACGCTACCTGTGCGGCGTGTCATATGCCTAACGGCGAAGGGTTACCTGGTGTCTTCCCGGCACTTAAGGGCAGTCCAATGGCGTTAAATGACATGCAGGGCCATATCAATATTGTGCTGAATGGTAAAACCGGCACCGCTATGCAGGCGTTCGGCAAAATGCTGAGCCTTAAAGAGCTGGCAGCGGTGATTACCTACGAGCGGAATGCCTGGGGCAATAACACCGGTGACATGGTGCAGGCCAAAGACGTTAACGCTGTCGTCAACGGGGAATAGGAGCAGAACATGAGTAAAGCAACTGAGATCATCAGCCCCGAACACGGGGCGGCAGATGCCCACGACGACCACCACGAGCATCATATTCCCAAAGGGTTAATGCGCTGGGTACTGACGACTAACCACAAGGATATAGGCACACTGTACCTGTGGTTCGCGTTTATTATGTTTTTAGTGGGCGGGGCCATGGCAATGGTGATCCGGGCGGAATTATTTCAACCCGGTTTGCAAATTGTTGAACCAAACTTCTTTAACCAGATGACCACCGTACACGGGCTTATCATGGTATTTGGTGCGGTAATGCCAGCTTTTACCGGGCTGGCAAACTGGCTTATCCCAATGATGATTGGCGCGCCGGATATGGCGCTGCCACGGATGAATAACTGGAGCTTCTGGATCTTGCCATTTGCCTTCACTATTCTGCTCGCTTCGCTGTTTGTTGAAGGCGGTGGCCCGGCCTTTGGCTGGACGTTCTATGCACCACTGTCTACCACCTACAGTGGCGACAGCACGGCATTGTTCGTGTTTTCTGTGCACATCATGGGTATCTCATCCATTATGGGCGCGATAAACGTTATCGTTACTATCTTTAATATGCGTGCGCCGGGCATGACCTGGATGAAAATGCCATTGTTTGTATGGACCTGGTTGATTACGGCGTTCCTGCTCATTGCAGTAATGCCTGTACTGGCCGGGGCCGTAACCATGGTACTCACCGATAAGTTCTTTGGCACCAGCTTCTTTGATGCCGCCGGCGGTGGCGACCCGGTGATGTTCCAGCATATATTCTGGTTCTTTGGTCACCCTGAAGTGTACATCATGATTTTGCCGGCCTTCGGTATTATCTCGCAGATTATCCCTACCTTTTCTCGCAAGCGTTTATTCGGTTATGCCTCGATGGTTTATGCCACCACATCCATTGCGTTACTCAGCTTTATTGTGTGGGCACACCATATGTTTACCACGGGTATGCCGGTGGCGGCGGAGATGTTCTTCATGTTTGCCACCATGCTGATATCGGTGCCTACGGGAGTAAAAGTGTTTAACTGGGTGGCTACCATGTGGCGCGGTTCGATGACCTTTGAGGTCCCGATGCTGTTTGCCCTGGCCTTCATAGTGCTGTTTACCATAGGCGGATTATCCGGTTTGATGCTGGCGATTACACCGGTGGATTTCCAGTACCACGATACTTATTTTGTGGTGGCGCATTTCCATTATGTACTGGTGACGGGGGCGGTGTTCTCGATAATGGCGGCAGTCTACTATTGGATCCCGAAATGGACCGGCCGCATGTTCGATATCACGCTGGCAAAATGGCATTTCTGGTGCTCGCTGATTTCCGTTAACGTGCTGTTTTTCCCCATGCACTTTGTGGGTCTGGCGGGCATGCCACGGCGGATCCCCGACTATGCATTACAGTTCGCTGATTTTAATAAGTGGATCAGTCTGGGCGGTTTTGCCTTTGGTCTGTCCCAGCTCATCTTCCTGGCGGTAATGATTAAAGCCTGCCGTAAACAGGGTGAGCCGGTGTCGGATCAGGTGTGGGATGGTGCGGAAGGCCTGGAGTGGGAAATTCCCTCTCCGGCACCTTATCACACCTTTGAAACGCCTCCGGTTGTGAAGTAAGGGCACAACCATGGCCAATTCCAACTCGGCACTGGTAACCAAATTACTGCTGATTGTAGTGGGTATGTTTGGCTTTGGTTTTGCGTTGGTACCGCTGTATGACGTGTTTTGCGACATCACCGGCATCAATGGCAAAACCAATGAAACCGCTGCGGTTTACTTCGACGGCCAGGTGGATGAGTCGCGTACCATTACGGTGGAATTTATTACCCGCACACATACCGGTATGCCATGGGAATTCAGGGCGCAAACCAAGAAAGTAAAAGTGCATCCCGGTGAAATGAACATGGTGGAGTTTTATGTGCGCAATCCGGCTCACAAAGACATGGTGGCGCAGGCCATTCCATCGGTTACACCGGGTCAGGCGGCCTTATACCTGAACAAAACAGAATGTTTTTGTTTTAACAGTCAGCCACTGGCGGCAGGCGGCGAATCACTTATGCCTATGCGGTTTTATGTGGATCCGCAACTGCCCGAAGACATTCACTTTTTTACCGTGCAATACACCCTTTTTGACGTCACTGGTAATGGTACCGATGACAAACAACTTAACAACCCTTTCCTGACTTCGTTTAGCGATAACTGAGTCTAAGGAGAAAGTAATGCAACAAGAGTATCAGAAATACTATGTACCAGCGCAAAGCTACTGGCCTATTGTAGGGGCGATTGCGCTGTTTTTAATTGCAGTAGGGGCCGGCAACTTTGTTATTGAATCAACCCGAGGTGAAAGCGGTTGGGGCGACAACGTGCTGGGTGTCGGCATCTTTATGTTACTGGTGATGCTGTTTGGCTGGTTTAAGGATCAAATTAATGAGTCTATGAGCGGCTTGTACAGTGACCAGTTAGGCCGTTCTTACCGACAGGGCATGAGCTGGTTTATTTTTTCTGAAGTCATGTTCTTTGCGGCGTTCTTTGGCGCTTTATTTTACGCTCGTATGATTGCGGTGCCATGGCTGGGTGGCTCATCAAATAATGCCATGACCAACGAAGTGTTATGGCCCGGATTCCAGGCGATGTGGCCGCTGGTGGAAACCCCGGGCGGAGTCAATACCACACCAATGAGCTGGGCGGGGTTACCTACCATCAACACCATTATCCTGTTGATATCGTCGGTTACACTGCATTTTGCCCACGTTGGCCTGGAGCAGGATAAGCGCAAGCAACTCACGGCCATGCTGGGGGCAACCATACTGCTTGGTTGTGTCTTCTTGTTTCTGCAAGTGGAAGAATATATCCATGCTTACCAGGAGCTGGGGCTGACCCTGCAATCCGGCGTATATGGCAACACTTTCTTCCTGTTAACCGGATTTCACGGCATGCACGTTACGCTGGGAACCCTCATTCTGATGGTGCTTTTCCTGCGAGTAATCAAAGGGCATTTCACCCCGGACAATCACTTTGCTTTCCAGGCGGGCAGTTGGTACTGGCACTTCGTGGACGTGGTGTGGGTAATGTTGTTTGTGTTTGTTTACGTGCTGTAAGGCTAATAAGGACTTGGATTGGGCGTGATCAACCCGGTGGCCATGGCTACCAGGATGATCACCACAATCAGGGCCGATGTCATCACCCGTCGGCCAATATACTTACTCATCGGGGCTTTACCTGAGTTGTTACCCAGCATCGCTTTCATCGCTAAAAACAGGTTAATGATCATAAAAATCAATAAACCAACAATAATCACTTTGATGACCATGAGTAAAACTCCTCAGAGCTCCGTGGCGACCAGCCCCGCGCCAATGAAATGGCCGGTTCTGGCAAGCTGCTTAACGCTGTCAGCGGTGGTTATTATGGTGTTTTTGGGTAGTTGGCAGCTCGATCGCATGGAACAAAAACAACACCGTCTCGACAGCATAGCGCAAAAATACACCACTGCGCCAATGCATCCTTTTGACGTGGCAGAGCAATGGCAGGATGTGCGTGATGTACCGGTGAAGTTTCGTGGCGAACTCAACGCAGACCAGCCTATATTACTCGATAACCAGATTACTGCCGGGGCCACCGGGTACGACGTGCTGGTTCCGGTGATAACTCGCGGTCGGCCGGTGCTAGTGAATATCGGTTGGGTGGCAGCCCCTGCCTCACGGGCTGAATTGCCGGTCATTGAGCTTCCGGCTGGTCAGGTAGAAATTGAAGGCGTTATAACTCAACCAGGAATGAACCCCCTGATCCAGGAAACCCAGCAGCATTTCGATGATTTTCCGCTGCTGGTGCAGCAAATTGATATTCCCCTTTTTAATCAGCAATGGGCATCTCAACTGCCGGATATGGTGATTGAGCGGTTAGCTTCCCAACCTCAGATGAACCAGTTTGCGACAAACTGGCAACCGGTTGTGATGTCACCGCAAAAACACCTCGGCTATGCCATTCAATGGTTCGGGCTGGCCATTGCTGCCGTTGTTATTTTCATTATCGTGCTCATCAGGAGAACCAAATAATATGGCGACCGCAATGCATCCTCAGGCTAAACCCAAACGTTCGCTGCTGATTTTAATGGCGGCGTTTATTATACCCGTTGTGCTGGCCAAGCTGGCCCTCGACTTTAACTGGTTTGAACAAGGCGCCACCAATAAGGGTGAACTGCTGCAACCGGTTGAAAATCTGCAGCCCTTGTTAAGCGAACAGGCCCCAAAATGGCGGGTGATGTATATCGTTCCGGCGCAGTGTGGTAACGAATGTGAAAATGCGATTTACGCCATCCAGCAGGTCTGGCTGGCCCTTGGCAAAGAGTCCGACCGGGCGCAGCCTGCGGTGTTTGTTACACCGTTCAGTGACAACAGAGCGATGAATATCCTGCATGATTACGAACATATCAATGCGGTCACACTTAACCAGTCGCAAATTCAGCAACTGGAAACCAGCCAGATCAATGAGCATATTTTTCTGGTCGATACGCAGGGCAATGCCATGTTGCGCTACCCCCTTTACCAACTTCGTCAGGATGCGGTAATGGGCAGTCGTGACGTGCTGTCTGATTTGCGCAAATTACTCAAACTGTCACGTATCGGCTAAGGCGGCACTATGCGGAAGTTGGTTGGTTTTAGCATTCTCCTGGCTGTTGTGGTTATTGTGCTTGGCGCCTATACCCGTTTAACCGATGCTGGCTTAGGCTGCCCGGACTGGCCGGGCTGCTACGGACACCTTACGGTACCTGAATCAGACGATCACATTGAAGCGGCTAACGCAGCCTACCCTGAACGGCCGGTAGAATCCCATAAAGCCTGGAATGAAATGATTCACCGTTATTTTGCCGGTACTCTGGGGCTGTGCATTCTGGCTATTGCCATTTGGGCGGTTAGCAAACGGTCTGCCCAGGTCCCCATAAAACTGCCACTCATTTTACTGGTGTTGGTGTCATTTCAGGCCCTGCTCGGTATGTGGACAGTCACGCTGAATCTGTTGCCGGTTGTGGTGATGGGCCACTTGCTGGGCGGCTTTAGTGTGCTTACCTGTTTGTTCCTGTTGTATTTGCGGTTATCCCGCTATCGAATTGGCTTTGTCGATATGCGAATTAAACGTTATGCCGCCTTTGCTGCGCTGGGCATTGTGGTGCTGGTAGGGCAAATTGCGCTGGGTGGCTGGACATCGGCCAACTATGCCGCCCTCGCCTGTACCGAATTCCCGGTTTGCGAGGGCGACTGGCTGAGCCGGGTTGATGTGGCTGGGGCGTATAGTGTGCCTGATGCCGATAACTACGAATACGGCGCGCATGACTACGCCGAACGCATGACAATGCATATTGCTCATCGCTTAGGGGCGGTGATCACTTTTCTCTACCTGGGGTGGCTTGCTATTAGCCTGTATCGCCGCTCCGCTTCTCAGCATCTGCGCAATGCCTCTGTGGTGTTAGGCCTGGTATTGCTGGCTCAGGTTGGTCTGGGTATCAGCAATGTCGTGTTCAGCTTACCGTTGCAGGTTGCCGTATTACACAATGCCGTGGCGGCATGTTTATTACTGGTGCTCGTTCTTATTACTTACACACTGTATCGAAAAGTGTAGGAGATCCTCATGGCAAAATCTCAACTGATTAATGCACCGCTTACTGATTCAAAAAGTCGCCCGGCAAGCGGCTGGCGGGCCAATTGGCGTTATTACTACGAAATGACCAAGCCCCGGGTAGTGATGCTTTTGCTACTCACGGCGCTGGTGGGAATGTGTCTGGCCACGCCCGGCTGGGTTCCTGCCGATAGGTTGATCGCCGGCCTGTTGGGGATAGGCCTGCTGGCCAGCGCGGCAGCAGTGCTTAACCATATAGTCGATCATAAAATAGACAGCCAGATGGCCCGCACGTTTAATCGCCCGGTGGTAAAAGGTAAAGTCAGCATACCGCAGGCATTACTTTTTTCTTTTGTTCTGGCCATTGTGGGCTATGCGATGCTGGAAATCTGGGTTAACCGCTTAACGGCCATGCTCACGTTAGCCAGCCTGGTGGGCTACGCAGTGGTTTACACCATGTTTCTAAAACGTGCCACACCACAAAATATTGTGATTGGCGGTTTGGCCGGCGCTGCACCGCCATTACTGGGCTGGACGGCAGTCACCGGAGAAGTTCACGCCTACGCATTGCTGTTGGTGCTGATTGTATTTACCTGGACACCACCACACTTCTGGGCGCTGGCTATTCATCGTGAGAAAGACTACGCAAAAGCCAAGGTGCCTATGCTGCCGGTAACGCATGGCGTTGCTTTTACTAAAACCTGCGTACTTCTATACACTATTTTACTGTGTTTAGTGTGCCTGCTGCCTTACCTGATTGGTAAAGCGCATCTTATTTATCTGGTGGGGTCGTCATTGTTGAATGCCGGCTTCTTATATTATGCGTTGAAACTAAAATATGCGGCGGATGAGCAAACCGCCATGACTACCTTTAAATACTCTATTGTGCATCTGATGGTATTATTCGTTGTCTTGTTGGTCGATCATTATGTGCCGATGGTTTTATGAATCAAAAATTGTTGTTAACCCTGGTTGCTGCGCTGGCCCTGGTGGCCGGCGTGGGGATGGCGTGGTGGTTCACCACCCAAAGCACCGAAAACGAAACACCTCAGTATCTGCAAACCTTTCCAGAGCCGCGGCAGCTGGCCGAGGTAACACTGCTCAATCAACACGGCGAAACGGTTACTAATGAGCTGTTTAAAGGGCATTGGAGCTTGTTATTTCTAGGCTATACTTTTTGCCCGGATGTGTGCCCTACCACCATGGCGGCATTAGGAAAAATTTATCCAGAACTAAAAAATATTTCCACAGACTCGCCGATTCAGGTAGTGTTTGTCTCCGTGGATCCAAAGCGGGACACACCTGAAAGGCTCGCCTCTTACGTTGACTACTTCAACCCGGAGTTCGTTGCTTTAACGGGTGAGCATAAAATGTTGTTCCCGTTGGCGAGATCGCTGGGGCTGATGTATGCCATTGCTGAAAGTACAGATAACCCCAATTATCTTGTTGATCACAGTGCTTCTGTGGTTGTTGTTGATCCGAATGGTTTTGCCATCGGAAGGTTTAAGCCTAAGTATAATCCTGGTGAACTTGCAGTAAGTGACAGTGTTCAAATACTTACTGATATGCCTGTTATTACCAAAGAACAATAAATGCCATGTTGTAGTATTATCCGAAATGCCAAAAAGGATGATGGTAGTATAGCTGTTCCCCTGCTGTTTAACGCTGGTAAGCACTTGCTTACCGAGGTCTTTGGCCAAGGCAACTCTGAGGTTGCCCTGGACTACCTGTTATCAGCCTGGAGTAAAGGTGGTGGACAGTACGGTTTTGAAAATCATTGGGTTGCCGAATTTAACGGCAAAGTGACCGGCCTGATTAGTTGCTGGCACGATCGCCTGCCTGAAAACTTCGACAGAGAAACCCTGTCTTCTATTGTAGAGCACTACGGTATCGATGACGCGCTTGAAATTGTCATGCGTTCACAGCGATACCTGGCTGAATTAGAGGCCCCTTTATTTACTGAACTTGGTATTGGTCACCTGGCCGTATCGCCCGACGCCCGTCGTCAGGGCACCGGCTCGGCACTGATTGAGTTTATGGAAGTAAAAGCCCGTGCGATGAAGAAAAACGCGCTCGTTTTAAACTGTGAAATTGCTAATGAAGGCGCCATTGCCTTTTATCAGCGATTAGGGTTTGGTGAACACCGGACCAACGATCAGTTTGTGCAAATGATCAAAGCGCTGCATATTGAAACTGAATAACCAGTGGGCTATTGCTGGCTGCGATATTTATCGCCTCAGCAATAGCCGCTGTTTCAGCTAATCCGGATATTGACCTTGCTCATTGGCCACAAAAAATGGCAGGGAATACCAGTAAAAACGTCCCCCGGCGGACTCCGAGGGCGCCGTGCAATTCACCCTTGAACGACCAATCGGTAAGGTTGAATCCAGACTAAAACCAAACTGGCTGGCATCGGTGGACACTTTCAGCGTGCTGCCCTGATAGTAACAGGCCAGCTGCGATAATCTCACATCCTTAGCGGCACTGGCATCGAGTGTAACTTGTACCGTTTTATCGACTTGGCGGTTGGTCATTTGCGGATCGGTCAGCGAAACCTTCACAGCCGGCATGGCGAGACTGGCCATTTTGGTTTTTAGCGTGTCGAGTTTGGCGTACGGGCCCGCAGCAGGGAAGCGTGGAATCGCTGTCATATCACTGAATTTACCCAATGCGCCAGAGTGCTGACCAAAAGCGGTATAACCATGCTGCTCAAGGCGTTTCGCCAGCGTCTGATTATATTCGCCGAAGGGATAGGCGAGATATTTGAGCGACTCCCCGGTGTGTTGCTGAATAATTTTCTCGGCACGGGTGATGTTTTGCCAGACCCGTTTAAGCCAGTCCTGCTCACTCTCGCCAGCCTGCTTTTCCAGCAAGTGCAAATGATCCATGGTGTGATTGGCGAAAGTCACTCCCTGCTGTTGCATTTGTTTTACCTGTTCCCAGCTTAGCTGATTGCCTTGTTTGCCAATGACTTCAGGATTAATAAAAATGGTGTAAGGGAAGCCGTGCTTCTGCAGTAACGGATGGCCATTAGTAAGAATATTTTCGTACCCATCATCAAAGGTAATCGCCAGGGCGTTGTCGGGCACATCAGCCTTTCCTTTAGCTGCGTCAACCAGCTGTTCTAAGGGCACCACCGTGTAGTGTTCAGCAATATAGTCGAGGTGCTGAGCAAACTCATCGGGCGTTACCGAAGTGCTGCGTGGCGTGTCGTCTGCCACATGGTGATACAGTAAAATCACGCCACTGGAATGCGCCAATTGAGTGTCTGCCGAGCTAGCCGGACCGGCCAAACAAAGCAGGCTCAGTAACAGCGGGATAAATCGCCGGGTCATGATAAACTGCATGCATTCTCCTTGAAATTAATACAAAACTTTAAAAAGGTTCCGGTGACAACCCTATCCTATCAGTTACGTGGCAGTGCTGCCCACATTCAGTTGCTTAAGCTGGCCCTGCCGATGATCCTGGCGAATATCACCACCCCATTGCTGGGTCTGGTTGATACGGCGGTAATGGGTCATATGGATTCATCTGCGCAACTGGCCGGCGCATCCATTGGTGCGTTAATACTTACGCAAATCTACTGGGTGTGCGGTTTTATCAGAATGTCGGCTACCGGAATGAGCGCACAGGCCCGGGGCGAGGGCATTGTTACAGCCATGGCCAGGTCGTTTTATCAAACGGCAATCATTGCGGTGGCGATTGGCCTGCTTATCTGGCTTGCTCAACAATTAATTTTACAGGCGGGTTTGTGGTTGGCAGCGCCGGCCGTCGACGTGGCGGTTTTTAGTCGCGAATATTTTAATATCAGAGTGTGGGGAGCGCCGGCTGCGCTGTTAAATCTGGCCCTTATTGGCTGGCTGGTAGGGCAACAAAAAACGACCAGTGTGTTACTGGTGCAGATTGTCGGCAACCTGCTCAATGCCGGGCTCGATATCCTGCTGGTCTGGTGGTGGGATTGGGGCGTCAGTGGTGTGGCGCTGGCCAGCGTGGCGGCTGAATACACCATGATGACAATGGCGATGCTGATTGCACTGAGACACATTCAATGGCAACCGCCGGCGCTGGAATGGTTTAACAAAACGGCGCGTAAATTTTTAATGAAGCTCAATGGTGACATGCTGCTGAGAAATCTGGCGTTGCAGGCGTGCCTGGCGTTTTTAACCATTCAGGGCGCTCGCTATGGTCAAACCGCTACCGCAGTGAATGCCATCCTTATGCAGTTTTTTGTGCTGATCGCGCTGGGCCTCGATGGTATTGCTTATGCGGTAGAGGCGACAGTAGGCGAAGCCGCCGGCGCGAAAAATGCCCGGGGGATAGTGCGCCAGACTCACCGGGGCCTGCTGTGGTCAGGGCTTTTTGCTGTCGGGTATGCGCTGATATTCTGGTTTTCCGGGCGGCAAATCATTGGGCTGCTGACAGATATTGAGTCATTACAGCAGGCCGCTTACCCTTACCTTGGCATGATGGCGTTGTTGCCATTAGTGGCCCACTGGTGCTTTTTATATGATGGCGTGTTTGTTGGTCTGACCCAGGCTAAAGCCATGCGGGATACCATGATCGTCAGTGCGTTGTTAGTGTATTTCCCGGTGTGGTACTTCACTCAGTCAGCAGGAAATCCGGCTTTGTGGTGGGCGTTACTGGCGTTTTTACTGGCCCGGGGAATCACTCTGGGCGCGATTTTCTACTGGCGAAAAGACCAGCTAGCTGAAACCGCCTGAAGTTACTTGTGCCGATTAGGGTTAATCGATCGCGTAAGGCGTTGCCACAGCAATCCAAGATAGCCGGACATGGCCCAACCAAAGCCGGCGAAGAGCACTGCTAATCCCAGGTAATAAAGCGGTTCGAACCACCAGGCGCCCGCCACCATAACGCTCAGCCCCACTGCAAACACACTGAGGCCCTGAATAAAGCGTTGCCAGTGGCTATACGGCAGCATAGCGCCGTAACCGGGAAGTTGGCTTAGTAGTAAGAGTGCTCACCAGATTGATGCTCTGTGGCATCCCGAACACCTTTGATTTCGCCGGCGAATTCGTCCAGCATCTGCTTTTCGATACCTTCCTTAAGGGTTACGTCAACCATGGAACAACCATTACAGCCGCCGCCAAATTGCAGTACAGCGTAACCGTCGTCGGTGATTTCAAGCAACACAACCTGTCCGCCGTGATTAGCCAGCTGAGGGTTAATTTCAGACTCAATCATGTAGTTCAGACGTTCGACTATTGGCGCGTCGTCAGCCACTTTGCGAGCCTTGGCATTGGGTGCCTTAAGGGTTAGCTGAGAACCCATTTGATCGGTCACATAATCGATTTCAGCTTCTTCGAGATAAGGCGCGCTCTCTTCATCAACAACGGCGTCAAAGCCATCGAAGGGTAATCGGGTGTCAGAAGGCTCCACCGCGTCGGGTGGACAGTAAGAAACACCACATTCAGCACTTGAGGTTCCCGGATTCACTACGAAAACACGAATATTAGTGCCTTCTTCCTGTTTAGCCAGTAACTTAACAAAGTGTCCCTGGGCCTCTTTTGATATTGAGATCATTGTAGAGTCCTGCATAATCAATAACTATTGCATATGATAACAAATTAACCTGAGTAAAACAGTCAGGTATTGAAAATATATTATGCCGAAGTAACTGGTTTCAAGACCATCAAATAAAACTAATTATGGTGTCCGTAAAATGCTATCAGCGCCAATAACGACAAATTCCACCGCTTCACGTTCATGTTTTGCCACGCTTTACACTGTTCTGCTGGTTACCTTTTCGCTGTGTCTTAGCAGTTTAGCTGTTGCTCAGGGCAAGCCGGCACAGGCCTACCTGCCTGATAATGTTCAGCTCGATCCGGCAATTCCCACGCCGGAGTCGGTGCTCGGCTATAATGTTGGCGACTGGCATGTTCGCCATGATTTACTGGTAACCTACATGCGTCGTCTTGCCGCGGCCTCTGACCGGGTCACCCTGGAGGTTACCGGTTATACCCATGAGCAACGCCCTTTGTTGCTGCTTACCATTACCTCACCGAAAAATCGCAGCAAGCTGGATGACTGGCGCACTGCACACATCGCCCAGGTTCAGCAAGGTAAGAAAACACCGTCAGATGCCCCGCTGTTCTTCTACATGGGCTACAGTGTGCATGGCAATGAGCCCTCTGGTGCCAACGCCTCACTGTTGGTGGCCTATTATCTTGCCGCCGCTCAGGATGAGCGAGTGAGCCGTTTACTGCAGGAAAACGTGGTGCTGCTGGACCCTTCCTATAACCCGGATGGATTATCCCGGTTTGCTCACTGGGCCAACATGCATAAAGGTAAAGTCCTTAATGCCGACCCGGCGCATCGTGAACATCAGGAAGGCTGGCCTAACGGACGCACCAATCACTATTGGTTCGACCTGAACCGGGACTGGTTAATGATGGTACATCCGGAGTCCCAGGCACGTATAACCCAGTTTCAGCACTGGCGGCCACATGTCTTAACCGATTTCCATGAAATGGGCACCAACAGCTCGTACTTTTTCCAGCCCGGGGTGCCGAGCCGCAAAAACCCTCTCACGCCTGAAGGGAATGTGCGCCTGACCAACGCGCTGGCAGAATATTATGTGCGTGCTTTCGACAACCAGAAGCAACTGTACTTTAGTCAGGAAGGCTTTGACGATTTCTATTATGGGAAAGGATCGTCTTATCCGGATGCCCAGGGCAGTATTGGTGTACTGTTCGAACAGGCCAGTAGCCGCGGTCATCTGCAGGACTCGATTAACGGCCCGCTGGCTTTCGCGCAGACCATCCAGAATCAGTTTACTATGTCGGTAGCGGTGTTTGATGGCGCCATGGCTAACAAGGCTGCGCTGCTGGACTATCAGCATAACTTTTACAAAGAAACCGCTGAACTGGCCAGTCAGGATCAGACCGCGGCTTATTTACTGCATGAACCCAAAGATAGCTGGCGCTTGGAGAAAGCGCGTTGGGTGCTGTCCGGCCACAATATTCGCTTCCAGCAACCGCGGGAAGATATAGAGGTGAATGACACTGTCTATAAAGCCGAAAACACCCTGGTGGTGCCGCTGGCCCAGCCGCAGTACCGGCTCATTAAGTCATTGTTCTCTACTCAAAAGGACTTTGTGGATAACACTTTTTATGATGTGTCTAACTTCAACCTGCCACTGGCATTTGATTTAGCCTTTGCCCCCATGAGCAGCCGAGAACTGCGACGGGCCAAATTCATCGATAACAGCCCTGCTCCAGAGGCGGTTGTGCCGGTAGACAATGATGCCTACGCTTACGCTTTTGAGTGGCATCACTACAAAGCCCCGGCGTTGTTACAACAATTGCTTGATGCCGGCGTGGCCGCGCGCATTGCTACCCAGCCTTTTACCGCAGCAACCACTCAGGGCAACCTGTCGCTGGCCGCCGGTACGATTGTGATCCCGCGAGGCGTACCACAGCCGCAGGCGCTCATTGAGCTGTTGACTGGAGCAGCAGTTGATGCCGGGGTGGCTGTGTTATCTCTCAGCAGTGGCTTTACCCGTACCGGCATCGACATTGGCAGCCGCAGTATGGTTCCGGTGAAAGCGCCGAAAATCTTACTGGTAGGCGGCGAAGGGGTTAGCCCGTATGAGGCCGGTGAAGTGTGGCATTACCTGGATACACAGGTGGGCATGCCGGTAACCCTGGTGGATCAAAGTCATCTCGATAACGTTTCCCTGCATGATTACACCCACGTCGTATTTGTGGGTGGTCGTTATGAATTGCCTGAAGGTGTCGATGAAACGTTTACCGACTGGGTTCGTGCCGGCGGCACCCTGGTAGGGCAGACTTCGGCCCTGCGATTATTTGCCCGGCATAACTGGCTGGATATCAAACTAAGTTCACGTCAGGACGTCGCCGATCTGTTCAGCGAAAAGAATCTGACCTTTGCCGACCGTGCTGCGCACAATGCGCAGCAATTGGTGGCCGGGGCGGTTTATCAGGCCAGCATCGATACTTCCCACCCGCTGTTTTACGGCTATGACGAGGCGCAGTTAAACCTGTTTAAAACCAGTAATATGATGGCGTTCAGCAAAGCCTCGCCAACAGTGGTGGCGGCCCGGTATACCGATTCCCCGCTGGTGGCGGGATTCAGTGCCGACGCGGTAGCCAACGAAATTGCCGGTTCGGTGGCAGTAATGGCGCAGCCGTTGGGTCGTGGCCGGGTGATCGGCTTTACCGACGATCCGCAGTTCCGGGGCTTCTGGTACGGCACCAATAAGCTAATGAGCAATGCGTTGTTTATGGCTGAGGCCATTAACTAAGAGTTTGTTGCCAGCGCACCAAGCTGGTGGCCCGGAAGGAGCAGGGTCGTGTCGGGTTTGGCCGGCGTGACCGCCAGCGACCAGACCACTATGTCGGTGTCGGGCGCTATCTGATGGATTAGATGGCTTAAGGTAGCGATGGTGGCACCGGTGGTGACGACGTCGTCGATAAGTGCGACCCGCGCCGGGAATACTACATTGCCCAACTGGTAAGCCTGTTTCAAATTGCGCAGTCGCTCGCGCCGGCCGAGCGTTTGCTGACTGCGTTGCCAGCCTCGCCGGTAAGCCCAGTTGGCGATCACCGGAATGTCTAACTGTTTACCCAAATACTCGGCCAGCAACAGGGTTTGATGATACTGACGTTTAGCATAACGCCAGGGACTTATGGGAACCGGCAGCAGACAGTCAGGTAACGGGCCGGATAGCACCAACGAATAACGCAAAAACCACTGGGCCAATGGTATTGCCAGTGAAGGGTGACCGTATTTAAAACGTCGAATCAGGTGATCCAGCGGCCACTGAAAATAGCTCAATGCACACAACTGCTGATAGTGGCCAGGGGCCAGCCCCTGTTTAATGGCCGGCCAGTTCAACAGGTTAGCTGCCACCTTGTGATTATTAAAGAATAAACAATCTTGTTCGCAGACCTTGCATACGGCGGTATTGGAATGCTGCTGACATAAATAGCACAAACCGTCGGGCAGGAATTTCGTCGCGCCTCTTAGTCGTTCTACACATTTCACTATTGGGGTTTTTAAAATGCTCATGTACACTTTTGCTACGTTCTGTCAGGAAGTGATTACGTGGGTGACAATAGCACTAATACAGCATTAAAAAGCCTGTCTCAGGGATCGGGAAGGGCGTTGGTTTTACTCCATGGCTGGGGAATGAACAGCGCCGTTTTTAGTGAATTTTTACCTTTCCTGACGGAAGACCTGGAGGTGATCCGCATTTGTTTGCCCGGATTTGGTCTTAATACTGATAAGTTGCCCGACGACTATTCGCTGGAAAATGTCGTCGCACTGGTTAATGACGCTGTGCCCGCCGGAGCAATAGTCGCGGGATGGTCCCTGGGGGGATTGGTTGCCCAGCAGCTGGCTCTGTCTTACCCGGATAAAGTGGCCGGTTTAATTACCCTGGCTTCAAGCCCTTGTTTTGTTTCTGCGGGTTGCTGGAAAGGCATAGAACCCGAAGTGTTAACTGGTTTTCAACGCCAACTGGCGCGCAACTATGACAAAACCCTGGACCGATTTTTAGCCATTCAGGCAATGGGTAGCGCGTCAGCCAGGCAGGATGTGAAAACCATTCGTCAGCAGCTTGGTGCCTTACCTTCCCCTGCCGAGGTGGCACTGGCCGCCGGACTTTCTTTGCTTGAAACGGTGGATTTGCGTCAGCAGATTGGGCGTATAAACCAGCCAACGTTGCGTTTATATGGCCGCCTGGACAGCCTTGTGCCGACCAGTAGCATAGACCGAATTCATGAGCTTCATCCCGGTGCGGATACCGTGGTGATGCCCCATGCTGCCCACGCGCCATTTATTTCTCATCCGCAGCAAACTGCAGATATCCTGCTGAATTTCATCAACAATATGACCCGTATCGACCGCCACTGCTGCTAGAGTGTCGAAGACACTTTGCCAGCGTTGTTTAGGTTAAGAGGAGTCGCTGTGGTGGCCGGCCGCTGGTTTTTGTGCGCCTGATTAACCCGTGAACCGAAGTTAGCCCCGTGTGCCCTGGCCTGTGTAACGATTTAGTACCACGTCTACGACCATCTCAGACTTTATTTTTTGACCGTTTTGGTTAATAATTGAACATGAGAGTGTAGAGGTAGTGTATGGCGATAAGCAATAATGTAAATTCTGCGATTGTTGCTGGTCAGTTTGGTTTGCAGCAATCGTTTGAGGGCATGACCCAGTCAGCGATGAATATTGCACAGCGGACGGCCCAGCAGGACGTGGCGCAAAATGGAACCGGTAATTTTCTGGCGGATTCTGCATTGCGCAGTTTGTCCACCACATCCAATCTGTTGCCCAGCGGTGGCGATAGTATGACGTCTGATTTGTTGTCTATGCAGATGTACACCAATAACGCCGTGGCGTCGGCTAAGGTTATTGATGTTGCTAACGAGACGGTTGGCCGCATCATTGATACGATCGCCTGAGTTCGGGTAGCCTGGTATGAACATCGTTACGCCCATCCCCACTTCCTTTGCCATTCCAACGGCTAATCTTAGCGTGGAAGCGGCCCGGCGTGACAACCTTGCCCGGGAATCTATTCCCCAACCTTCAGACGCCAAACAAGGCAGTGCCGAACAAGGCCTTGGTTCTGAGTCAGACAAACTTAAATCGTCAGTAAAGGGTAATCAGCCCCTTACCTATGAGCGCCCGCAGGCCAATCAGAACAGCACGACCCAGTCGACCGGTGACAACCCCCAACAGTTTAACGATGCTGGCGAAGAAAGTGCCGGTAAAGAAGATGCCAGGGAGCGTCAGCAGCAACAAGCTGATCAGCGCCAGGTAGAATCACTGAAGGAGCGCGATCAGGAAGTGCGCACTCATGAACAGGCTCATGCAACAACCGGTGGGCAGTACGCCGGCTCACCTCAGTATGACTTTCAACGCGGTCCGGACGGCCAGCGCTATGCGATTGACGGTGAGGTGTCTATTGACGTCTCTACTGAAAATACTCCGCAGCAGACTATTCGCAAAATGCAGCAGGTTCGTGCTGCAGCATTAGCGCCCGCTGAGCCATCACCGCAGGATTTACAGGTGGCAGCCGAAGCCTCCCGGATTGCTTTTGAGGCGCGCAGTAAACTGGCCGAGGAGCGCAAAGAGACTGCGGCAGTAGATACCACAGAAAGTGACTCTGTTTCGCGTGTGGGGTCAGAGGTGCCGACGCTTGAAGAAATTGTGGCCAACAATCAGCCGCAAATTCCCACCCGAAAGCTCGACGAACTGGCTGCTGGTGGTGAAGACCAGTACACCCAGCAAAACACTGGTCGTCGCTCTTTGGAAATAGACAGCGAGCGCATGCAGCAGCGCAATTCGGTAATAGCCTCGTTTTACAAGAATGTAGCAGAGCCGTTTGAAGGTGGCTTCAGCGCCTCCGCGTAACAGTTAGTATTACAAAAAAGCCCCGTCTCTTGCGAGCGGGGCTTTTTTTAGTTCAGTCTGGTTACTGAATTAGTCTTTCTTAGCTTTTGCAAAAGCATCGGCAAAAGCATTACCCATTGCCGCGTTGGCAGGCGCGCTCTGGCGGCCTTGCTGGCGATTCTGGTTACGGTTATTGTTGCCTTTACTCTGGGGCTTTCCTGCTCCCTTTGGCCCTTTACTTTGTGGTGCCGGCGTTTCATCGAGGCGCATGGTGAAAGAGATGCGTTTACGGTCGACATCAACTTCCAGCACTTTTACTTTAACGATATCGCCAGCCTTAACCACTTCCCGCGGATCCGAGATAAATTTATTGGTCAGAGCTGAAATATGTACCAGACCATCCTGGTGAACGCCCACATCAACAAAGGCGCCAAAGTTGGCCACGTTACTTACCACTCCTTCGAGGATCATGCCCGGCTTCAGATCGGCCAGGGTTTCCACCCCTTCTTTAAAGGCGGCGGTTTTAAACTCCGGACGCGGATCCCGACCAGGTTTGTCGAGCTCTTTAAGGATGTCCTTAACGGTGGGTATACCAAAATTATCGTTAACAAAATCTTCCGGATTGAGCTTACGTAACAGGTCGGTATTACCAATCAAATCGTTTACCGCGACATCGGTACGGCTCACAATAGTATCGATTACCGGGTAGGCTTCCGGGTGAACCGCAGAGCTGTCGAGTGGATTACTACCGTTTACAATTCGCAGGAATCCCGCTGCCTGCTCAAAGGCTTTAGGTCCTAAGCGCTCAACTGATTTCAAATCCTGACGACGACCAAATGCGCCATGGGCATCACGGTAGCTGACAATATTATGCGCCAGCGTTTTATTTAAACCGGAAACATAACTGAGCAGGGCCGGAGAAGCCGTGTTTAAGTCAACGCCAACGGCGTTTACACAGTCTTCAATGACCTGATCCAGTGATTTACCCAACAAACTCTGGCTCACATCATGCTGATACTGACCTACACCAATGGCCTTTGGCTCAATTTTAACCAGTTCGGCCAGTGGATCCTGTAACCGGCGGGCAATCGACACTGCACCACGCAGTGATACATCCATGCCCGGCAGTTCTTTGGAAGCAAGCTCCGAGGCTGAGTAAACCGAAGCGCCGGCCTCGCTGACCATAATTTTTTGCGCCTTAAGTTCGGCATTGGCTTTTAGCATTTCGCCAACCAGTTTATCGGTTTCCCGTGAACCGGTGCCGTTACCAATGCTGATCAATTCAACCTTATGCTGTCGGCACAGGTTTGCCAGGGTTCGCTGTGATTTATCCCACTGATTTTGTGGCGCATGGGGGAAGATAGTGGTTGTGCCCACCACCTTACCGGTTTGATCTACAATGGCCACCTTTACCCCGGTACGCAGACCCGGATCCAGACCCATGGTTACTTTTGCGCCCGCAGGGGCCGCCATAAGCAGGTCGTTGAGGTTTTTGGCAAACACATTAATGGCTTCTTCTTCGGCTTTTTCACGAAGCTGGCCAAACAATTCTGTTTCCATATGCAGGGCAATTTTGATTTTCCAGGTCCAGGTAACAACCTGAGCCAACCAGACATCGGCAGCGCGCCCCTGATTTCTCAACCCAAAATGCTCTGCAATAATTTGCTCACAGTAAGACGCCTGAGCGGGTGAATCTTCCTGACCCGGATCGGCTATCATCTGTATGTGCAGCATATTTTCGTTACGACCGCGGAACATAGCAAGCGCCCGGTGCGATGGCACTGACGCCAGTTTTTCAGAGTGCTCAAAGTAATCACTGTATTTCACCGCGGCCTTTTCCTGGCCTTCCACAACGCGACTGCGAATGTGCGCGTTTTCGTTGAGATAACGACGGATTTTGGCCAGTAATCCTGCATCTTCGGCAAAGCGCTCCATCAGGATATAGCGGGCACCTTCCAGTGCTGCTTTGGTGTCTGCCACGCCACTTTCCGCACTAACATAGTCAGCAGCTAAGGTTTCCGGAGTCAGTGTTGGATCAGCAAACAGTGCATCAGCGAGCGGCTCCAGTCCGGCTTCAATGGCAATTTGCCCTTTGGTGCGGCGGCGCGGCTTATAAGGCAGATACAAATCTTCCAGCGTCGTTTTGTTGTCTGCAGAGAGAATTTGTTGCTCCAGCTCAGGCGTGAGTTTTTCCTGCTCACCGATGGACTTTAAAATGACCTGACGGCGGTCTTCTAAGTCTCGTAAATAGCCTAATCGCTGTTCCAGGTTGCGTAACTGGGTGTCATCCAGGCCCTGGGTGACTTCTTTCCGGTAACGGGCAATAAAAGGTACGGTTGAACCTTCGTCGAGCAGTTTTACAGCCGCTTCGACCTGTGCAGGTTTAACGGCGAGTTCGTTGGCAATGGTATTAATTATCATCATGTAAGAGATTCAGGCGGTAGTGAATTTAATGATTGGAAGTGTCCCTTCCTACCTACTATTGAGTTGAAACTGGCAAGCGTCAGTCACGCTTTATATGGGCACAGAGTATAGCACCTCTACCCGCCGTGTCATATGGGTTTGCTTACCTCATTTTGAGCTGCAAACAGGTGGCAGATATAATCCCTGGCTGGCATCGTTAATTGCCGATACAATTTACTTTTAGCATCAATTTTAAAGGCCTGGCAAATTGCGTACAAACCTGGTGACCCGCCAAGGGTATGACAAACTGCGTGATGAACTAAACTATCTTTGGCGTGAGTACCGTCCGGAAATTACGGCCAAGGTAACCTGGGCGGCAAGCCTTGGCGATCGGTCAGAAAATGCTGACTATAAAGAGAACAAGCGCCTGTTACGAAAAATCGACTCACGGATCCGGTTTTTAAGAAAGCGCCTGGAAATACTAAAAGTTGTTGATTTTGCCCCGGAACAGGCAGGGCGGGTGTTCTTTGGTGCCTGGGTAGAAATTGAAAATGACGACGGTGACACTAAAACCTTTCGCATTGTCGGGCCGGATGAAATTTATGACCGTAAAGACTATATTTCCATCGATTCGCCCATGGCGCGGGCACTGCTGAAAAAAGAGGAAGATGATCAGGTCGATGTAAAAACGCCTGAAGGTCTCAGGGTCTGGTATATCAATCGGATTAGCTATGAAGAATAGACGTTATATTTATCTATTGTTGCATAGGTTTTTTCTCTTAAGTGAGTGTTTTTACAGGTTGCTGCTCTGCATCTACCGCCATAGTTGTTTTCTTTTACCCCATATAAAAAATTAACTTATTTGTTAATGGGTGCTTTTGCGTTTCCCGACTACGCTTTATAAATGATGCCGGTAACTGCCGGCTACTTCTCGTTGTTTGGGAGTGACAGTCTTGTGTCTTCTTTACTCAAAATCAAAGCGCCACTATTTTTGCTGAACCTGATTGTTTTCATGGCATTACTGGCCCGGTAACGTGCGCCAGCTACAAAATGTTATTCAGAATGTGGTGGTGTTGCATAATGCAAAAATGGTAGAGCTTCATCATTTGCCACATCCCTTGAATAGTGGGATGAGTAGCGAAACTGCCGCCGCTCCCGAAACCAGTATGCCGCAGGTTGAAGCGGCGCCTGCCGCCGTTGAAAAAATTCAACCGCTGGCAGTCACTGAGCGAGAAGCTATCGAGTCGGCGATTGCATATTGCATTGGGAATATCCCCAAAGCAGCAGAATTGCTGGATGTGAGCCCTTATACCATTTACAGGAAGAATGTTGGCTGGCAAGAATAGTAGTAAGTCATTGAAATTAATTAATAAAGTAGGGCTTGGAATGTTAATTGCAGATTCCGTTACATCCTGAGGTAAACGGATAAAAACATTGTGGGAGTCTGCGTGAACATTAAAAAACAAATTGAAAGTCCCTTAGTCAGTATGCAGAGCAAGATATCCTTTGCGGAACCGCTAAATGTACTGGTGGTAGACGATTCGGCAACGGAACGCGCATTGCTGAAATGCGCAGACGATTACTTAAAACCCAGGAAACGTTGAGTCGCCAGGCCCTGTTTGATGAGCTTACCGGCATTGCCAACCGCCGCCATATATTTACCTTACTGGAAAATGAGATCAGCCGTTGCCGACGGTATGGCTATGCTCTGAGCGTTGCTTATTTTGATATCGACTTTTTTAAGCGCATTAATGATAACTTTGGCCACCATGCCGGCGACAAGGTTCTGAAAACGGTTTGTTCGGTTGTCGAGCTGGGACTGCGTAAGGTGGATATGGTGGGGCGTATAGGCGGTGAGGAATTTTGTATTATTCTGCCAGAATGCGAATTGCAAAATGCGAATGGGATTATTGACCGTTTGCGAAAGTCTATTGCCAGTATCAAATTTGACGCCGGTTTACTCAACGGCAATATAACGGCGAGTTTTGGTGTTACAGAGCTTAAGCGTAACGATGATCTGACCAGTCTTATCGGACGCGCTGATGAACTACTTTATGAAGCGAAGCATGGCGGCAGAAATTGTGTGGTGGGTAGGATGTAGTAGCCATCAATAAGTCGCGTTCGGCTTAACACGTTGTGGCATTAGCGCGTTACTCGCCACTAAAAAAAGCCGACATTCTCACAACTTCTGATACTCTGATAGTAAGGCAATGATAATTAACAAGTTGAAGCCAATGAGAGTACTGCGAAGCGTGATGTTCCGATTTATGTGTTTAAGTGTGTTTTTAGTCCTCAGCCAGAGCGCCAGGGCTTATGATTTTGGCGTGGGTGATATTAATGTTCCTGAAGGGTTTGAGGGGCCTGTGCTGAAAACACCCAGTGAGGAATTTTCCGCTATCGGATTCACCCGGCAACACCAGGGGGATGAGAAAAGCACGCTGCTGCAACTGACAGTGTTCACGCCGCCAAATGGCATACCTGAACTCAATGAAGCGAAGCAAATCGCTTTTTCCAAACAATACCTGATGCAGTTTTTGGAAGGCGTGAAGCGACGTCGGGATAACTTTTCTACTTCTGCCATTGAAACCGTGTCGATCGGTGGTACACCGGCGGCAAGGATCCGTTGGCAGGGCCGCAGCACCGACAACAATCAGGCATTGTATGGCGAAATGTACTGCCTGATTTATCAGCAGCAGTTACTGAGTTTTCATGTGCAGGATTTTACTGACTTCGATGCTGCCGGATACGAAGCAGCACGCCAGGCTGTGATGGCTATCACCTTAAAGTAGTACCATTTTTATCGTGCACCGTATCGACTTATAGCCACAAGAGATAAAAAAAATACTATTTTTATACAAAAAGCCGATAATATGTGTAGCAGATTAGCGACAAGCTGACGGTTCTTGTCTATAATCTATGCCGTTAATGATTGTTATCTATACTAAAGACCCATATTCGTAACCAAGGTTCTCAGGTATTGTAATCAAAATGTAAATATATTGAACGAATTCGTCATACAAGTGACTAACCTTAAAGTCGTTGATTTTCAAATGACATCGTTCACATTAAATGAATTGAGATTATGAATCGATACTTACCTTCAGAGCGACCTGAGCAACACCAAGAGCGAACGGACAAGCCAGCTATTGCCAGTGCCCTGGGTCTGTGCTTAATGGGCTTTTTGCTGTTATTAAGCGGCGTGTTAATGTTCATCCTGACCACGGTTAATGCCTTTAGCAGTAACGAAGGTACCAAAACGATGGTGTCTGTGATTATTTGCCTTGCGATGTACCGGGCTGGCAAATTTCTGCTTCAGCAGGTTAGCAAATTCAAAATGCCACCTAATCGCCGTCGCAGCGTAATTTCTTAGGGTCACTTTATCAACAAAAGCTTGCGCAAAACGCGTAAGCTTTTGTATGCATTGTTTCTTCAGTTCTGTTTGGAATAAATTCACTAACTTCTAGTGTAAAAAGTTAGTAAAAAAAAGCCCCTGTGCCGTGCAAAACCCCGAATGTGAACTACTATTAAGTGGCAAACAAAACTTTTCCCGAATGCGTATTCGGGCGCATGCATTGCTGCAATTTTGACTGGCATGAGTATGCAGACAGTACGGACTTACTGATGAGCAAGGACAGGTGCTGAGTAAAAAGCCGACATTAAGTCTAATGCCAGTCAGTTAAGCTGATTGGCATTTTTCTTTGAGGGGTATTTAGCCGGT